>Ga0302320_10002739_pt1 | contig 41199 bp, 42 predicted proteins | sample Bog_T0_3_FD_202130 | JGI IMG/M metagenome (GOLD analysis project Ga0302320, IMG submission 202130) | Peat permafrost microbial communities from Stordalen Mire near Abisko, Sweden - Bog_T0_3 | ecosystem: Environmental > Terrestrial > Soil > Wetlands > Peat | place: Sweden: Abisko, Stordalen Mire... | reverse complement strand
TGCCATCCTCCTTTCTTGGCGGACGTTGAGCAGCTAAAAATTGGGAAATCAAGGAATTGTTTTTTAATTACCAGCTTCTGGCCGCAGCCGACGCTGGTAATTAAAAAAGAATTACTTGATTTAGGCATACGTTCTAATAGCCCGATACCAGGGAACGTATACCGACCGATTTTTAGATGCTAAACTCCGATGTATAAGAAAGGATGATGGCGGCTTGATGAACGAAAGAGGGAGTCAATGCAGATATGAAAACTACACGGTCAAAGGCTTGATAATTTCAAGGAGAATTATTTGAAGGAGAATTAACCATATTACTAATTGGATATGCTTCCATTTTTTCAGCTGGATAGCTTCTAAGCATGGAAAGAACAAAATTCAAAGGGGTATCCTGAAGCCATTTAGCCTCATCTTCCGGATCCAGGATAACTGGCATCCTGTCATGGATGCCTTCCACTAATTTATTGGCACGGGTAGTTATAATACTGAAAGAATAAAACTCATTCTCACCTTCTCCCCAGTGATCCCAGATCCCTGCCATGGCAAATGGCTCCTCATTTTTTAAGATAATCCTGTATGGGGTTTTCTTGTTAGCTTGCTTTTGCCATTCGTAGAACCCGTCGGAGATTACAAGACATCTCTTGGATTTAATCAATCGTTTATATGTGGGTTTTTCCAGAATGGTTTCCGCGCGGGCGTTGATCATTGTGTAGGAAGTTGTATTTTCTTTTGACCAGGAAGGGACAAGCCCGAAGCGGCAAAAGACCAACTCGTTTGGATATTTATTTAAAATGACCGGCGCATTTTGGGACGGAGAAATATTATAAAGTACGGATAAATGTTCCGGGGCCCTTTCCAAATTGAACCGTTTCATTATTTGATCTTTAGGTTTAGTAAAACCAAAGCGGCCGCACATTAAATGCCTCTATTCAAATTTGGGGGGATTGCTTGATTTTCTAAAGTAAAAACTATTTGTTCAGCGGTGGATGTACAGTATGGCGTATGCTTCTTTGTTGGCATTTTTTAATTAAATAAATGCGGGTTAAACTTTTTGAACCACTCACAACTATGTCTGCAATTTAGAATTCCTTCTTTTCCACTCACATTCAAGCAGACAGTATTTACTGCCCCCCCCCCCGATAAACTTGGTGCAATAATTACTGGCAATTTGCCAGCATTTCTCGTCGGGATAAATGTGGGCAGGACAATCCTTCCTGGCTTCTTCCGGACAATGATGAAACTCCCAACAATATTTAGGCTCCTCATTCAACATGATTTTAAGTATACTACAAATTTTGTTTACATTCTTATTCTTTTGGGAACTTTAAAAATTGATTGTCTTTTCCTCTCTTCTTATAAAATTTGAAATCAGACTGCGTGTTGCTTTGTGGGTTCTCAGAAAAAATGGCCAATATTAAAATTTGTAAAGATCCAAACATGGCGTATGCCCTTTACATACAAGAGTATGTTGTCTACATACATCTGTCAAAAGCAAGATTACCCGATTCCTCTCTTAACCAATTATGAACCAGTCCCTTTGTCCTTTGACCACCATAAGAGTTAATAAACCGTTTCATGGGACCGCGCGCCTTCAATATTTTTTCTTTTATATATTGCAGCAATTCTTCCCGGTCTTCAGCGAGCTCATTCAAATTATTCAATAAATCAACGTATAAAAACTCCTTGGTTAATTCTTCAGGGAATTTATGCTTCAGGCGAAAATCAAAAACCTTCCCCCCAAGGGTAAACATCCCGTGCCGTTTATGATTGTAGACCACCCGTTTGTTATATAACTGTGTGGTCCTAACCCCCAGAGAATTATAAAAATTAGGTGATATAAGAAGGAAGTCATTGCTTTTCAGGAAAGCACGCACGATTTCTTTATCATCCGGAGGCACATCCCCGAAAGACGCTTTTTGGGGACAGTAATACAAACCAAGGGACATTTTTTGCAAAACGCCTTCCTTGACCAAATATTGAAGGTGCCGATCAATGGCCTTGGACCATGCCTGAAGATCCCCCCTGCGATACACATGGCCGGTTTTAAGGTGCTTTTTTAAATTTTCTAGAGTCTTCACAGCGCACAACCCTCTTTAACATCAAATCTTGCGATACCTCGTTGTTCGACCGAGCCCGAAACGTTCAATTTTCTTGAGGGCCAGCAACTTGTTTAGCACCTGCTTAACTGTCGGCCTGGCCACCTTTGTACTCGCGCTGATTTCTCCCACCGTAGCCACGTCTACGCCTTGCATAAATTCCCAGATGACAAGCTGTTTAGGCGAAAGAAGTTTCTCGACGCTTTCCTTAGATAATAAATGGATCGCCATTTCTGCCTGCTTGTAAACAACCGTCAAGAAGAACTCGAGCCATTTGGATATGTCGGGTTTACGGCCGCGCATAGTCTTTTGGCTCTTGCGCAAAGCAATGTAATAATCCGCTTTATTATCCTCGATAAGTTTCTCGTGCGAAACATAAGGTATATACTCATACCCGCTCTTGAGCAAAAGAAGATTTGTTAAAACGCGCGAAAGTCGTCCATTGCCATCCTGGAACGGATGGATCAATAGAAACTCGACCAAAAAATTGCCAATAATGATCAGCGGATGGTATCTCTTCTCTTTAAAAGCCTTGTCTGTGACTTCAACCAGCTCCAGCATCTGTTTAGGCGTCAGATACGCCGGGGTGGTATCAAACAAAATGCCAACCGATTTGCCGGCCGCATCAATCATGTGGACCTTATTTTCGCTTTTCTTATATTCCCCGCGGTGCAACTTATCTTTATCGACATACTTCAATAATTCCTTATGAAAGTGCTTGAACGTACTCTCTGAAAGAGACAGCCTGTCCCAAGAATCAAATACATTGCTTAGAAGTTCATAATACCCCCTGACCTCCTGCCCATCACGATCAACGAATTTTTGGACCGACAGACCCCGCATAAGATTCTCAATATCTTCATCAGATAAACTTGAGCCCTCAATACGGGTCGAAGCGCCGGTTGATGTGATTAGGACTGATCGCTTGAGGCGTCCTAACACCTGCGGATTGAGTGTCGCTCCGGACACCCATCGTCCTTTAAGCTCATCAATAAGCGCTGTCTTGGACCATATTTCTGGCGGGAGATCTTTCAATCTTTGATAAAATTGGTCTTTCATAAGCCTCCGGATATATTCAACTATATCCAATTATATCCGATTATGTCCATTTGTCAAGCCCCATAAATGGATATTACGGCCGTATCCGATTGTATCCGTTTATAGCCAGTTGATTGCCGGAGCCCTTGGATCAGATTTTGATAGTTAAGAGCTCATCCCAACGGGATGTAAAACGGCGGCTACGATGCGTCTGTTTCAAAAACCAGGGTTTTTCCACACCTTCGGCCGCCCAAAACATTTTACCAAAATTAGTATTGGAATTATATTGATCCATGACCTTCATCAGCTTCTGCTTACGGCTATCCTGATAGCTTTCATCAAAAAGAAAGCCCTGTACAGCATCTTCCGGCTCCAGGGCGGTCAAAAGCACCCCTGCTCTCTTATAAGTATAGCCGGGCTTATAAATACGCCTGAGCAAGGCCTCAGAGATCTCTATTAAATGAGGCGTATAGGCCGTAGGCGGGGTTAAATCAATGCTGACAGCGTTAGAGTACATCTTCCCTTCTTTAAAGAGGTTTGTGGCTATATAAACCTGAATATGGCCACAAACAGAGGCTTGGGCGCGGAGTTTCTCGGCCGCGCGGGCAATATAAGCGGAAATGGCCTCCTGAAGCTCTTCAAAGGTATTAGTTTCACGGCCGAAGGTCCGTGAGATACCAATCCCCTGTTTATCAGGGGTCAATTCTTCCAGGGGCAAGCAGGAGATCCCGCGCAGCTCCCAAACAGTCTTTAATCCAACAACCGTAAGATTCTTTTTAATCCATGGATCCGGAGCCTGTTTTAACTGCAAAGCGTTCTCAATGCCGTGACGTTTAAGAGTCTCCGTTTTGCCTGCCCCAATCCCCCAAACATCTTCAACAGCCGTTTTTTCAAGCCAAAAATCGATGTGTTGTTGATCCAAAAAACAAAACACACCTTCGGCGGCGGGCGCGGCGGCGGATTTTTTGGCTATCCGGTTGGCGATTTTGGCCAGAGTCTTTGTTGGAGCAATTCCGATAGAAACCGGTAGTCCGGTATACCGTTTGACCTTTTGACGAATCGTTTTTCCGTATTCAATCAAATTCTGACTGTTAAAACCATCAAGGGATAAAAATGCCTCATCAATTGAATACTGCTCGAGGTTAGGAGAAAATCCGGATAAAACGCTCATCATACGCTGACTCATATCTCCATATAAAGGGAAGTTCGCGGAGTAAACCTGAACCTGATGTTTTCTGATCAAAGCTTCACATTTAAATACCGGCTCCCCCATGGCAATGCCGATAGCTTTTGCCTCGTTGGATCGCGCGATCACACAGCCGTCATTATTGGAGAGAACTACTACAGGTTTATTTTTCAAGGAAGGTTTAAAACACCGTTCACAGCTTACGTAAAAATTATTGCCGTCGGCCAAAGCAAATATTTTATTCATATCACCCCGAATGAAGGATCCAGGTCACAACGCCCCATACCTCAAAGTCCATCTCCTCTTTGATTTCAATTGGGGCAAAATTTTCATTTTCAGGGGCAAGAAATAGCTTGTCCCCTTTTTTAAGGATTCTTTTTAGGGTAAACTCCCCGTTAATGATCGCAACCACGATCTTTTTGTCTTTGGGTTCCAGGGAGCGGTCAACAACCAACAAATCCCCCGATTTAATCCCAGCATTGATCATGGAGTTGCCGGCAACTTTTACAAAAAAAGTTGCCGCCGGGTTTTTAATAAGGTGATCATTAAGGTCTAATTTTCTATCAACATAATCCTCTGCCGGTGATGGGAATCCCGCAGGAACCTTATCAAAAAAAGATGGTAAAGATATTTTGGACAGAATTTCGGGGCTAAAGATTTCAAAAAATTTAGGCATTGGGTAATTCTACACTTAACCTATGAAAGGGACAAGAAAATATAAACGCAAGCTGCTCTATTTTAATTAAGAGAATGTTCGCCCCCTTAAGGGGGTTATTTTAACCTCCTTATTCAGTCTGTTCTGTTATATATCAATTGATTTTCTAAGAAATGAAAATGCTGCTATTAACTAGCGTTTAGATTTTTTTAATTTCTTCCTGCATTTTAATAAAAACAACTCAAAGCAAAATAAGAAATAAATAGCTACGCCCCTGACTCACAGGTGTTGGTCAGTGACAACAGTTCTTCATAATTGAGGAGATGACTCAAATCAAGATATGAAATAAAGTGCGGCTGGCTATCCTATTATTTGGCATTAACTACCTGTTGGATATTGGTAAAAAGATCATCGTAAAAGGATTTATCGTTTATAACAAATTCCGATTCTTTGGATTGGGTGACTTCCTTACCCCCTCCTCCGGGCAAAGGAATAATGAAAAGCAAAAAACGAGTGCGGTCCGCCACGTAATTACGTTCTGTTGTTTGAATGCCGTTAAGCCAAAGCTGCTGCGCATTATCACTATTAGAAAGGATCTTGGACTGCACAACAACAACGATGGTTTGATAGCCGTGAGTAAAATAGCGGCTGGCGGTCAGGGTCCCATTGACTGCGTCTTCATGGTCAATGACAAATTTCTTAGTTAAAAGGACCCGGGTCACAGCCTTGTGCAAGGCTGGTAAGGAACATTGGAAGGTATGGTTTGTAAACTGATCTTTATCATTTTCAATTTGCCTATAAGTGTACCTGGTTGATGAGCAGCCGCATATAAACGGTATCAAAAATATAAAAGCCAATAACCCTTTATTCATATCTTTACCAGTTAACTAAATTTCAATGCCAATTTTTTTAGCTTCGCGTTTAACGTGATCCGTAAATACAGCCCCTCTAGTTTTATTAATTCCTGTAATTTCATCTGTTTCCTTTGTTAAACTCAGGCATTTATAAATAACGTCTTCGTGATTACCAAGTTTAGAAATAAGACTTCTAAAAAATGATATCGATTTATAATCATTTAATGCTGCTGCAATTTCTTGAGCAAATCCCTCTTTTTTCAAATCAACCAATGCTTTGATTTCACCGATTGGCTGAGTGGTTAAAGACCTGTTTCTTTTGAAGTTTTTTAAGTGACTTAATTCAGACGTTAAATTTTCGTCGTTGTTCTGAACGTTTATAATTATGTTCTGGTTTTTGTTCTCAATAGTATAGTTAGTGGGCGTATTAAGACCTACCCCGTCGGCGTTTTTAGACCGACCCAAGGCGTTTTTAGACCCAGGTAGGTCGTTTTTCGACCTAGGTAGGTCGTTTTTTGACCTACGCATCTGTTCGTTGACCATTTCAGTAATTTCATTATCTAATGCTTTTAGGTCCTGGATCAATCTTTTGTTTTTTTTGAGGTTCTTTTTATCTTCTAATAAATACTCAATCTGAAATTTTATAAAATGAGGGATATAATAAATATTGTTATCATAATCCCCTATTTTTGAGCGCATTTTAGCCCTTAAGATCATGCCTTTTGAGCAAAGAATATTCAGGGATTGTTTTATACTGGTAAGCCCTAGGCCGGTTGATTTTGCAAGAGTATTTAGGCTGGGCCAGCTTTCATTTTTTTCCATGTTGTAATATTTACACAATGAAAAATAAACAAGGATATTGGCTGCGGATAAATTCATTTCTGCCAATAATTCAAAGGCTTTATTAGGGACTTTCGTATAAGTGGGGCCTTTATAAGGAGTGTTTTTTTCCATTTTTTGATTTGTAGTATTCTTAATAATTATTTTAAAGCACCTTTTAATAAATGAAAGATAACTTTAATCTTTTTTCACTGCGTTAATTTCTGCGTTTTGAATGGCCGGGACCTGTTTTTTAAGGATTTCAATTTCATCGCGCTGCATCTCGTCTTTAGTTTTTAAATTTGAATTTTCTGCGTTTAGTGTAGTGATTATAGATACGGCGTTATGTTTCTCGGCATAAAGGCGATCATTGTCTTTGTTGGTGGTGTAAACAAAAAAACAGGCCACTCCCCCACCCAAAAAGATAACCCCAGCAGCCAAAGATAAAAACATTTTTAAATTATTGTTCTTAATTTTGATATTAACTTTTTCATCTTTTTCTTTCATCAGGTCCTTGGTTATAGATTCATTTTTCGCTTCCAGGGTTGTGATCTTTTCTTCTTGTTTGGCTAAAAAGCCGGTTGCGAAATTCTTAAAACTGACTAATTCTTTGATTTCATTTTGATTGAGCAAAGATAATTGGCTTCCAGATCCTACCGGGATTGGATCAGGGCTGTGGACTTCATGTGGTTTGAAAGTTGACGGCTCCCCTTCACTTTGGACGGGCTTATGATCGGCATCCTGGGCTACATGGAAATTTCTTTGGTGCAAGCAGTCTAGAACGCTTTGTCTAGGGACAAAGGTCTTCATTACCCTATCTGCCATATCATATTTCTTTTCCCACGCGGTTGATAATTTACGGACTTGATCAATTTTTAGTGTCAGTATTTGGCAGGCTTCTTCAAATGACACCCAATCTTTATCATTCCCGATTCCGGGCGTAAGCTCGTATTCAAACTTACCAATCTTATGGACTCTTTTTTGTTCGGTTTTAATTTTTTGTTCTGCATTAATATTTTGATCCATAAAATCCTCCGTATTTGAATTATAGACCCATTATACATAAAGATTTTTCGATGTCAACAACAAAATTACAATTGTATTATCATGCAATTTATCATCAAAAATACAACTGTCACAATGTTTTTATAACTGTAACGAATGTATTTACTGTTGTTGGTACAATGGTATAGAAATTCTGAAAATGACAAAAAAGTATGATTCTACAATACAATTGTATTTGTACAGTCGTACAATGAATTAACAACTGTTACAATGGTATAAGACAATTGTATTATTGTTAACGCTTAGAAAATAATGTTACATAACTTAATATATAACTATATGTTATGTAGCTTTATATTGAAAATACAGTTGTAAAAAGACAATAAAACTTAGGATTTGTATAGTCAAGAGTAAGGAGCCCATTAAGCAGCAGGAGAGATGTAAAAATATTTGTAATATTTTTGTTGCAAACTTGACAACAGCTTGTTTACATGTTATCCTTCCTATAAAGCAGAAGTTAATTTAACCAAAAAGGAGAGATGAAATGAAAATTATCAAAACAGTATTTGCAGCAACCGCAGGAACGCTGTTACTTTCGGGTACCGCATTTGCATCACAAAGCTCCACTATATTAGTGATGTCGAGTCAGTTGTACACAATAGCAAAGGATTTAACAACCGGGATATTGCCCAGTGCGGTTCTTATGATTGCTATTGGATTATGGGGATTTACTCATGCTTTTGGTAAAAGCATTGGGGATGGGGTTCACCAGCTGACAAACATTATTGCGGTAGGGGGGATCGTGTTTTTTGCTTCAACCATTTTGGCTAACGCAACGATATTTTCAGCTGTAATGTAAGGCATATGGCTAATTTAAAGAAAGTAACTCCATTATTCCAGTGTTTTACCCGCCCAATGTTAATGATGGGTGGGGAAAGAGAGAACATTATTATTGTAACCTGTCTGTCTTTGATGTTATGGACAGCCGGCAGGGATGTTCTATCTGGTGCTTTGGCTTTAGCTGTTTTTGGCGTGGGGTTCTTTATCAGTAAGATCGCAGCCAAAAATGATCCCTGGGCCACCAAGGTATATATTAATTCGCTTCAGTATCAGGATTTTTACCCTGCGCGCGAAAAGGTAAATACCCCCAAATGTGTTATTAAAAGGAAAAGAGAACTTTAATATGTTCCCAATAAAAGAGTTTACCGAAGGTCCGGCCGGATTCCCTTCATTGATAAATTATTTTGAGTTTGTCTCTGAAGGGGTTGTTTTAAACCGTGATGGCAGTTTTTTGGGCTGCTTTTATTATTCTGGACCGGACATGGACGCATCTCTGGGCCAGGAAGAAGACCAGCTTTGCTCACAGGTTAACGAAATTTTCCAAACCTTTGGCAATGGCTGGTCGGTCCATTTCGACCTAATCAGGGTTCCTGCGATTGATTATCCCCAGGAGAATTATTTTAACAATGCGACCTCTTTGTTAATAGAGAAGAAAAGGCGCATTGAATACGAGAAGGAGGGGGAGCATTTTGAGAATATCTACGTTGTTAGTTTTTGTTTTCTTCCCTCAGTTGTTGAAAGCGAGAAAGTGAATAATTTTTTTGTTCAAAATGCGAAGAAGGAGGAAGGGACCAATCTTGATTTCATAATCAATGTTTTTAACCAAAAATTAGCCGAGTTTGAAGGACATATTGCCAGCAGAATTCATATTAAAAGAATGTCATCTTCCGAAGTAATGACATTCTTGCATCGCTGTATTACCGGCCAGAAACACGAAGTGCCAGTGCCCAATCCGCCATGTTATCTAAATCATTACCTGGGAGCCCATGAGTTTATAGCGGGTCTTGAGCCAATGGTTGATGATCTCTATGTTGGGGTTATAACCTTAACCCAGTTTCCGTATGACAATATGTCGGGGGTTTTAAATGAACTTTCAAAACTTCCTTTTGAGTACAGATTTTCAACAAGATTCCGATTTTACGATCCTTTTGATGCTTTAAATATTATTAGTGAATACCAGGGGAAGTACATGGGCATGAAATACTCCGCGGCCCAAACCATTATGGGGGCATTAGGGAAAGACCCTCGCCTGGATCCAGACGGGGCCAATCGTTCTGTCTTAACAAAAATTGAAGAGACCAAGGTAGCGCAAGAATCTGTTGAATTGGGTGAAGTTAATTATGGTTACGCAACTTTTGTGGTTGTGGTGTTCGATCCAAGCAAGACGGATTGCAAAAGAAAAATGGCTTATATTAGGGATCTGCTTAACAACAATCGGTTTCCGGCCATTATAGAGAAATCTAACGCAATTGAGGCTTTTTTAGGCAGTTTTCCTGGCGAGATTGTCAAAAATGTCCGTAAACCTCTTATATCAACCCAAAATTTGGCCAATATGGTGGCTTTAACAGATATTTGGTCCGGATACGAGTATAACCCTTGTCCATTATATCCAAAGAATTCAGCGCCTTTGTTTTATGCGGCTACAAGCGGGACTACTCCTTTTAGGTGTAGCTTGCATGTAGGGGATGTAGGGCATACCTTGATCCTTGGCCCCACTGGAGCAGGGAAATCGGTTGCGATATCACATATTGCTAATTCAGCTTTACGTTATAAAGACGCGCAGGTTTATATTTTTGATAAGGGATACAGCCAATTTGCTTTGACCCAGGCCCTCGGCGGCCAATTTTATGACATTATGGGCGATAATGAGGATTTGTCATTTTGCCCGTTAAGCGAATTGCAAGATCCTTCTGTACAGAAATGGGCTTGCGGTTGGATTGAAAAGATTGTTGCATTACAAAATGTACAAATTACCCCGGTTATCCGCTCTGCGATTGATCAGGCTATCCGTGATACAAGTAAAAGATCATCAAAATCCCTGTCGGATTTCTATTTGAATTTGCAGAATGATGAACTTAAGGAAGCCCTGAAACAGTTTATTCAGATCAAAGAGGGCTACATGTCTACTTTGTTAGATGCCAAAGAAGACGGTTTTAAGAAGGGCAAATTCCAGACTTTTGAGATCTCTAATCTTATGGGGCTGGGGCCTAGATTAAGCACTCCTGTTTTACTTTATCTTTTTCATAAAATCCAACGTTCCCTGACCGGTGCGCCCACGTATGTGATTATCGATGAAGGCTGGCAGATCATGCTTGATGAAACTTTTATGACCTATTGGATAGAATTTCTTCGGACCCTGAGAAAGAATAACGCGGCGGTAATTTTAGCGACACAATCGCTTGCCGATATTGTGAATTCGCCTTATGTTTCAACCATCAATGAGAACTGTTTTACAAAGATTTTTTTGCCTAACCCGGCCGCCGGCGAATCGGAGAGCAGGGGCCTTTATGAAACCTTTGGGCTTAATGAACGTAAAATCGAGATTATTACCGAAGCTAAACCTAAAAAAGAGTATTTTTACGTGGCGCGGGATGTTGGCCAGCGGCTTATAGACTTTGGGCTAGGGCCCTTAGAGCTTGCTTTTTACGGCGCAGGGACCCAGTTGCACGAGAGGCAGAAGATTAAAGAACTTCAAAACGAACACGGCAAACTTTGGGTTGCCAAATGGCTCGAAATCAAAGGTCTAAAAGAAGAGGCCAAGGAATGGCTTTCGATTCACGAAGAGAGGGAAATGGAGCATGGGAATGCTGGGCATAGAGTATGAGTATATTGAATATTTGGATGAAACGCACTTTATCGGTTATGCAAAACAGCTTCTTCACGATAACGAAGAAGAATATTACAGAGGCATGTATCAATTTTTGACAGGAGGATAAGGAACTATGTTTTTAAAATTAAGGATGGCTGAAATGAAAATAATTCTTTTGGTTGTATTTGTTTGTTTTGCATTTACTCCAAGAGCTGAAGCAGTTTTCGCTCTGGAATCAACCCAGATTTTGAACAATATGGAACTTATTATTAATGCAGAGCAGCAGCTTCAGGGCCTGTTACAACAAGCTCAAATGATTGAAAATCAGATTGAACAATTAAAATCTATTGCGACTTATCCGGTAACCGTTTTGGTTCAGATAGATAGTCTAAGGTCTCAGTTGTTTAGCTTGGTTAATGAGGGCATTTCGCTTTCTAATCAGATACAAAACCAGTTAAATTCAATGAAAGCAGAAGCGGAGGATATTGCCAGTAGGCCCAATCTTGATGATCGATTCAACTTAGTATTGCAGGGATCGGACAGTGTTATTCAGGTCACGTTAAATCGTATTAATGAAAGCCGTCAGTCTTATCAGATCCAGGAAAACACATTACAAAGTTTACTCGCAAAGAGTGACGCGGCGGTAGGACAAACTCAAACCTTACAGGCTTTAAATCATATTGCTGCTCAAAATTCTACTCAGTTGCTCGCAACACAAGAAATGTTAAATAATTTAGCCACGCTTCAAGCAACAAAGATGACTCAGGATAATCAAAAAGAGGAAGCGGAAGAAGCTCAATTAAATGCGGAAGTTCATCCGATAGTTAACGGGACAAGCAGTTTTGACTTTGGGAGCTCAGAATGAATAGCGGAAGCACATTAGCAGTTTCATTGTTTAATAATTTATTGGGCCAATACAACGGCAGTATTATTGGTATCCAGCAGGGCAGTATTGCTATCGGCAAAGAGTTATTCTGGTATATAGCTCTGATTTCCGTTGCTGTTTTGGGGATTAATCGTCTTTTAAGTAAGAATGTTGACATGGTTGAGTCAAACATCGAACTTGTAAAACTATTAATTTATTTCAACGTTTTTTATCTGTTCATCGATCAATTTCCCCAACTTTTAGGAGTCATTGTCAGTTCGTTTAAACAGGCCGCTTTTTATATGGGGGGCAAAATTGGGACAGCCACCGGAAGCAGTGCTAATTCGGCTTTTATGGTTGCCACCAACCCAGGTCAAATTCTTGACCAGGGGGTTGGTATTGCCACAACGATTTTGTCGCTGACACTAAAGAAATTCACATGGACAAATCTGGGCATGTCGCTACTTGCTATTCCATGTGGGCTGGTCGTCCTATACTGCTTTGCCTGTATTGCTATCAAAATAGTGATAATTGAAATTAGCAGCAAAATAATTTTATCGGCAGGAATTTTCTTGTTGGCCTTTTCCGGGTCTTCCTGGACAAGAGATTATGCGACACGCTACATCGGGGCTTTTTTTGGAATAGGAATTCAAATGATGTTTACTTATCTTCTTGTAGGTATAGGGGGTGGTTTGATCAACACATGGCAAAACCAACTTTCGAATATTCCTGCCGGCCAACAAATTGAAACTTATGTAGCTGTAATTATGGCGGCTTTTGTCTATTACAAGCTTTGTTTAACATTGCCTGAGCAGGCCGCTGCGTATCTGAGTGGGAGTTTGACACTGAATACTGATAAGGGATTAAGCGCGGGCGGCGCGGCGGCCCTGGCGGGATTAGCGGCTTTTGGGACAGTTAAGGGTTTGGCGGGAATGGCGGCCGGCGCCCAGGGAGCACAGAAGGCCTGGAAAGCAACCCAAGACGTAAGAAAATCACAAATAAGCAAGTCGGCTGTAGGGGGGAAAGTTGATAGTCCAATAAAAACACTCAGTGGTGCGGCTTTTAAAATGGTTCAAGAAAGATGGGATGGCAAGGTTGATAAAACATCCGGATCTAAACTTGCCCAGAAAATTAATAATATTCATGGTGACCAAACGAAAACATAACCCGAATGGACAAGAGGAATGATTATGAATAAGACAAACGTGGATCCATACATTCAAAAGAGAAAAGAGTACGACGAGATCACACATAACATAAACGCTTCCAAGCGAAATTGGCAAGTCTTGTGTTACGCGCTAACCGTGGCCTTAATTTTAAGCATTGGTTGCAATTATTACACGGTCAGTAAAGCGCATGTTATCCCGTACATTATTCAAGTAGATGATTTGGGAAGGGCTATAGCGACGACTGAAGGCAAGGAAACCAATCTCACGGATGAAAAAGTGATCAAGGCTTTCGTTTATCAATACATCGATAATGCCAGATCCGTTGTTTCTGATCCCGATTCTTTAACTAAGAATATTGGCCAAGTCTATAACGAATCCATTAAATCAGTGCAAGTAAACTTTTTGGATGGCTTTTATAAAGAAAATGATCCTTTCGTTTACGCCCAAAAGAAAGGGACCAGGCATATTGAACCTATAATTTTTCTTAAAGAAGGAGAAAACACCTATTCCGTTGAATGGAGAGAAATTGAACGGGACTATGAAAATCAGGTTTTGGCAGACACGCACTATAAAGCATTAATATCAATTATCCAGATTCCATATACCAATGAAGATAAATATAAAGAGAATCCATTAAACCCGTTTGGTTTCTATGTGACCTCTCTTTCGTGGTCAAAATTGATGTGAGGACAATAAAGGAGAATGGTAAATGAAAACCCAGCATATTTTTAAGCAGAGCGAAAGAAACAATCCTTTTTCAGGTCTTCTTTATTCCATGGCATTAATGTGCTGTTTTTATTTGTCTTTTTTGGCCGGGACAGAATATGTTGCCTACCATGTGGGGCTGCACGGGTTCTACCAGCCGTATATGTGGTTGGTATGGTCATTCATGGCGATGACGCATGGAGCAAATCCTGCTGTTTACCTTGAGGGAATGAAGATAAGTGGGATTTCGTTAGTTTTAAGTTATTTATTAGTTCATGCGATTTTTTTCATACTTCGGCGAAAAATCCCTGAAACCGATATCCATGGAAGTGCGAAATGGGCTGATGAAGAAGATTTAAAAAAAGAAAATTTTCTGCATCAAGAAGATGGCCTGTATATAGGCGCCTGGGAGAATAAAAAGAATAATAAAATTATGTATTTAAAAGACAACTCTGAGTCCCATGTTTTAGCCTGCGCGCCGACGGCCAGCGGGAAGGGTGTTGGCCTTGTTATCCCGAATTTATTGGCCTGGACAGGTTCTGTTATAGTTTTTGATATCAAGGGAGAGAATTATTTATTGACCTCCGGTTATCGCAAAAATGAATTGAAACAGACTGTGATGGCATTTAACCCGACAAGTATCGATAAGATCATTGCTAAAGAGGAATTGGATAAAATCGGGATTGATTGGGCTACGTTTGTTGAAAGACTAATGCAAGCAGGTTGGGCAGAAAAGCTTGATGAAACACACGTAAACTTAAAAGTAGAATTTATTAAAATCAAAGATAAATTGGCCGAAATTTTCCCCAATGATTGCGATAATCCTGAATTTTTAGCAATTTTAAATAGACCTCAGTTTGGCTCCTGTGCTTGTTATAACCCTTTAAATGAAATACGCATGGGCATTCATGAGGTGAAAGATGTGCAAACTGTTGTGGATATGATCGTTGATCCCAATAACAAAGGAGATCTTAATCACTGGCAGCTTTCCATTAAATCTCTTTTAACGGGGGTAATTCTGCATGTTTTATACGCCAGAAAGGATAAAAGTCTAGCCGGCGTGGTTGATCTTTTGAATGATACAAAACGGCCTATTTACGATGTCCTTGAATCGATGTTAAAAACAGAGCATGATCCTAGGGGTATTTACGGCTGGAGGGAAAAAGAAACGGGACTTCCTACCAAAATTCATCCGATTATTGCTTCTATCGCGCGCGAGATGAAAAACAAGCAATTTGAGGAGCTTTCCGGCATTGTCAGTACGGCAAATTCATATATATCATTGTACAGAGACCCGATTCTGGGGCAAAACACGAGTCACAGCGACTTTAGTATTTCAGATATTATTAAAGGGGAGAGGCCTGTCAGTTTATATATTATAGTCCCGCCATCGGATCTTCAAAGAGTTGTACCATTAACCAGGTTACTGATTAACCAAATTTGCAGCAGATTAATGGAGAATTCCAGCTTAGTAATAAACAAAGCAAAGCCAGTTGATGCTCCCGTATCTTTTTATCAGAAGGTAGAGAAATACTTAGATTCAGTGGTTAATTTATTTAACGGTAAAAAGGTTGTAAATGCTTCCCCGGTTATAGGCAATAACACAATAAAGAACCATAAGGTTCTATTGATGCTTGATGAGTTTCCTGCGCTGGGGAAAATGGATAATTTAAAAACAGCAATCGCTTATATGCGAGGCTATGGCCTGAGAGCGTTTTTAATTTGTCAAGATTTAGAGCAGTTAAATGAAAAATACGGTGAAAACAACAGCATATTGGCCCACTGCACCATCAGGATTTTCTTTAAAGCAAACAGCGAAAAAACTGCCCGTCATGTGTCAAGTTTGGCGGGGGTGGCCACCATCCTTAATTTTTCAAAGAGTTATTCAGAGACAAACGCAGATAGCGTTTCAGCAGGGGCTTCTGAAATCAGGCGGTCCTTGATCCTTCCAGATGAAGTTTTGCATTTACCTGATACTGATATGCTTCTTTTTGTCGGCAAACACAATATCTATGGTAAAAAAATATTTTACTATAAAGACCCTTGGTTTTCCAAAATGTCCGCTATTAAGTCTTTGCTCGTTAGCGATAAATTACCGACAAAGAATGAATTTTATATGATTGTTGGTGTTGTTGAATATAAGAAACCAATGCTCCCCGTTAATGCTATTCAGGCTCTTTTGGAAAAGATAAAGAATGCAAAAAAAGCCCCTGAACTTAAACAAGAGGAGGCTGTTAAAGAGAGTATCCAGGAGATTCAGCCAGCCGAAGATATTAAGGAAAAAAATGCAGATCTTGTATCGAAAAGAGAGTTTTATTCAGTAACCCCTGATGGTTCAAAGATTTTAAATGATCTGATAAAAAATAATGTTTTGGAGGACATTTCTGCGACCGATGTGAAGCTAAAAGATCATTCGAGCGATATAAAAGACAAGATACGGGCAATAGCAGGTGACAATTTTGATCGGATTATAAATATTTTAGGTCTTTCCGATGATGATGGAATGGGAAATTTAGTGGCGATTTGAAAAAATTAAAAAACCAGGAGCTATCTATGAATAACTTATTTTTAAGCTTGATAATGCTTAGTTTCTTATTAAGCGGGTGTGCCGGCGGACAAGCCAAACTGGATGTTAACAATGACGAGCCGTTAGTTCAATTGCCTGCTGACAGTACACAGCTGCAGGGCCAAGGCAGGGACGATCAATCTGTTGATTTTGAGGATATTAGTTTATCTGACAAGAAAAGGCTGCATATGTTAACCGACAGGACAGAAATTGAGAAGGAAACAAATAGGTTTGTCAATAAAGGACAAGCGGACATTATTACGCGGCCGGATGGAACTTTTGTATTCCCTTATGGGTTGGCAGAAGTTACTTTAACCACCAAGAAAATGTTTTTTAGCCAAATTGTTTTAGAGGAAGGGGAAAAAGTCACAAGTGCCGTCGCAGGGGACACTACGCGTTGGGAAGTTGTGCCGCGCTATATTGGTGATGCTGATAACTACACTCCTGTAATTTTAGTTAAGCCCTTTTTCGGTGGCTTACAAACAAATTTGTCTATCATTACAAACAAACGAGATTATGACATTGTTATTTGTTCAGTTGATTCCGGGGATTATATGGAACGGATGGCTTTTTACTATCCTCAAGATAGGGCAGACGGTCTTAATTTTGGCTTGCCGCCTGGAAGCAATGACGCTGTGACTTCAGGCGCTCCAAAGATAAATATTGAGAATATAAGGCATGATTTTGTTTTGAAGGGTGACCGTAGGCTTACGTGGTTTCCTAAGGACGTGTTTGAAGATGGGCAAAAGGTTTACATTAAAATGCCTGCGACTGTTAGCCGGACAGAACTTCCTGTTTTTATGGCTGTCGATGCCACAGGCCAGACGGAAGTTGTTAATTACCGGTATCACAGGCCGTATTTTGTAATTGATACTTTATTTACTCATGGAATCTTAGTGCTAGGGACTGACAAGTATCGAAAAACAATCGAAATATACAAACAATAAGGGGTTATTTTATGGGGCCGACAGAGCTGTTTGATCAATCACCTAAGAATGTGCCTCAAAACAATAAAAAGCTGTTTTTTTTAGGTTTTATTATTGTCGGTGGGCTCGCTGTATATTTTTTGTTTGCAGCTCAGAATAGCCAGAAAACAGTTGTGAAAGAGAACAGGCCAAAGCCAAATATGAGTTTATCAATGACAAAGGATCAGCTTCCTGAGTGCTTAATAAAGCATAAAGATGAAAAGCCTTTTTCTATGGGAGCAATGGCAAAGCCGCAAACGCCACAGGAAATCGAAAAGCAGGTTATTAAAAATAATGAAATAGAGCTTAAAAAAGAAGTTGCCGATGATCAAGAAGCAACACAGTTAGAAATTCAGAAAATTGAAGATAAAAACAAGATCGATGAAAAGAATCTTGAGTATATTGCCCAGCAGTCCTCTTTAACTATCGTTGTCCCAAGTCCACCGGGGGCGGCTCCTGCAGGATCTCAATCCAGTACAGCTGATTTGAGCAATGAAATCAGTAAAATGTCAGGTATCACAGGGGCCGCTAAGGAGAAGGCGCCTGACGCGGAAAAATTAATCGGTGATATTAATAATCAGGATGAGAAATTGGCATTTCTTAACAAATCAGAGACGCAAAGTGACTATTTGAAAAAGGGTTTAGAAAAGTCCAAGTCACCATATGAAGTGAAGGCAGGGACATTTATCCCCGCGGCATTAATGGTCGGGGTTAATACTGATATGCCAGGGAGTGTTATCGGGCAGGTTCGAGAAAATGTATATGACTCTGTTTCTGGCAACTACATTTTAATCCCTCAGGGGACTAAGGTTGTTGGTTCATACGATAGCAAAATTACATATGGCCAAAGTCGAGCTCTGGTTGTTTGGGATCGTCTTATTTTTCCCGATGGCTCTAGTATAGATTTGGAAAGAATGCAAGGAGCCGATATCTCCGGGATGGCGGGGCTTAAAGATAAATTGAACAATCATTATTTTAAACTCTACAGCAATGCCCTTCTTTTAAGTTTTGTGGGAGCAGGTTACGACATTTTAAACAACCAACAAAATCAGAATAATCAATATAACGCTCAACAGGCAGTAGCGGCAAATGTTGGCCAGCAGCTATCCAACGTTGCCAGTAAATCTATTGAGAAGAATATGGATGTTCAGCCGACAATTACAATAAGCCCAGGCTATAAATTTAATATTATTGTAATGAAAGACATGATCCTGAATGAAGTAAAAGATGCAGATGGCACGCTTGATATTCAGTGAGGTAAAAGATGCTTAGAGAACACGAACGTACTCAGAGTAAATTAAAGGAAGATTTGGGCCAACTTGTTCTCTCGGCCCTTTCCGATGATGAGATATTTGAAATTATGTTAAATCCTGATGGAACGCTGTGGGTTGAAGGTTTTGCTAGAATGAAAGAATACGGTAAAATGGCGGCGGCATCAGCGCAAAATTTAATAAATACAGTTTCGAGCGTGGCCGAGAGAATTACCGATAAAAAAAGCCCAAGTTTTGGAGGGGAACTTTGGGTTGAGTTCAATAATGAATTTAAGTTATATCGATTTCAAGCCTTTATGCCGCCAATTGTGAAGTATCCGGCGTTTGTTATCCGAAAACCTGCAGGACAGAATATCCCAATAGAAGAATTTGTTGAAGATGAGGTCATTACTAAAGAACAAGAAGACGCGATTAAAGAGGCTGTTAAGAATAAGAAATCTATTTTAGTTGCTGGAGGGACCCAATCAGGGAAAACGACTTTAGCTAATGCTATTTTAGATTATCTCTCAAGGGTATGTCAGGATGACAGGATTATAACTATTGAGGATACCCAGGAACTTAGGTGCACCGTTAAAAATTGTCTGTCTTTGCAAACGTCCCCTGAAAAATCGATGAACGATCTGATTTTTGATGCTATGCGGGCCCGGCCGGATCGCATTATTATCGGAGAAGTGCGCGGGAAAGAGGCCCATTCTTTAATAAAGGCCTGGAATACTGGCCATCCAGGGGGCCTTAGTACAATCCACGCTAATTCGGCGGGAAGCAGCCTTTTAAGGCTAGAACAGCTCATAATGGAGGCTGGGGTAGCTCCAGTGCCAGAATCAATTGCTGAAGCGGTTAATGTGTTGATTTACATTCAAAAGACACATAAAGGAAAGAAAGGGAGACAGGTAACTTCAATTCTTGAACTTAGTGGATATAGCAAAGAAAATGGGTATTGTTATGTATGATGAGCTTGCCAAAATAAATCAAGATGTAAGCAAAGAACTTGAGGCACATGTTGTAGAACTTAGATTAAATGCGGATAGAACAATAGCGCTTATGAAGGGCGGCATTGATATTGGTAGGCCCGGGCTATATGGAAATCCTTCTGCCTTTGGAACTACTCGAGATATGGATGTTAAGACCCTTGTGGAAAAGTACCGTGAATGGTTGACGGGAGAAAAATATCATGATGTAGAGCCTGAGCGTAGAATACAAATCCTTGAGTCAATTCTTAAAGGCAATTTAAATGGTAAAGGACTGGTTTGTTACGCACATGGTGGAGGAGCGTGTCATGGTGATGTTTTGGCATATTTTGTTAAGGACAGGTTATTGGTTCTAAAGGCGCTTAAGTTTCCGGTTCAAGGCATTAATGACGAGTCAATAAAAATGGAGGGGGTTATGTTTGACGATTCTGTTGATTTCAATCAAAATGGTCTTGGGGTAATAAGTGGGTTAATAAGTGGACATTTAAATATTAATGATAGGGAAATTGAATATATGATGGACATTTACGCCCAATTTGGCACGGGGTATAATTCAAAGATAAATAAAACAGTTATGAACAGAAAAATTCGAGAATTTATGGGCGAAAAGCTTTGGGAAGAAATGACGATTGAGGAACGTAAAAAAGAGTTTTTCGATAAACTAAAAGAAGATTTAGAGTTTACAGCCAAATATGTTATGGAAAACAACAAAATCAATTATTTTTTAGATAGGGCGACAGACCCCTTAGATCCGATGGCTGGATTTTATAAGCTGCTTTTGGTGAAATTAGGGGCTACGGTAACGGACGATGGGAAAATAAAGATTTCCCAGGGACTGAAAGAAAGTCTCGAAAATAACATGTTACACAATAAACAGGTAATAGATCTTGTTTCTTCTAATGTCTTGGATCAAAGTCTGAAGTTTAAACCCGCTAGTGTGGGCCACAGTTTGAAGCTAAAATTAGACCAATTAACATAGAAACAGGCATTTTGCGGTGAATAATTTGACAAGCAGGTTTTAATGCGCTATATTCGTATACAGGAGTATACGAAATAATACAAAGGTATACGAATAGATATGAAAGTAACTAAACCGCTGAACAATATTCTAAACAGTAAGGTCAAGCTTGAATGTTTGCGGTATCTTATTAATTACCCCAGTGAGCTTAATGGAAGTGAGTTGTCCAGGTTTCTGAAGATAACTACCAGGTCTATCCATAAAGCCATGCAGTCCTTGGTTAATGAGGGGGTAGTTGATTTCACGCCGCGAGGGAATTCATATGGGTACACATTAAATAAAGATAAATGGTTCGTTAAAAAGATACTATTACCATTATTTTATAATGAAAAAAGATTTTTAGATACTATTGTTGAGAATATAAAGAAAGAGATTGAATCCTCGCCGTTAGGATTAAATATTTTGTCGGTTGTAATGTTTGGCAGCGTCTACCGGAAAGAAGATAATTGTAATAGTGATTTTGATATTTTCCTTCTGATCGATAAAGAAGAAAATGTCAGCTTAGTTGAAGATGAAATTTTTAAAATCAGCTCTCGTATTTCGAAACTTTATGGAGTTACATTGGGCCCATATTGGAAAAGTTTGAGTTCGTTTAAGAAAGACAGGTCTTTGGGGGTAATTAAATCAATAAAGGAATCGCATCGTCTTATTTATGGACAGGAGTTATCAAAATATGACAGCTAAGTTTATAAGAACAGAATAAGTTAACAAAAGTGTTTTAAGGGTTTTCTATTTTTATCGACAGATTTTTATAAAGGGATTTATCTAATGAAGAAACAAAAGAGGGCTGCGCTATGAACGAAACATTCGAGATTTCAAGAAAAGTAAGGGTAACGGCCGCAGGTTTGAGCACGTATCTATGGGAGAAGGTGGTGGGGTTCTTTGCGGCTATTCTTATAATGTTGGGCATGTTTTTCTTAAATCTGTTTCATGGGATCAAGGTGGTATTGATCGGCGCGGTTGTATTTTATTTTGTGGGGGGCACCATTGCATGGATCTTGTGTTGGATTCTTTATAAGTTAGGCTGTGCCTATTTGGGGCATTCAGTTTAGTGGAACTTGTGGCCATGAGATTGAAAGGGTTCTTGAGTGGGAAGGGTCCTAATTGGCAAAAAGATTGAAGGTCGATAAACATTTCATTCCCTGCGCGGAGGATGCTGATGATGAGCTGTTCCGTAATGGCCTTTTCGTGTTTAATATCACAAAGATGATTAAGTACATTGAAGAAAATCCTGATGAATTTAAGCTGGTAGATATGGCGGTAGATGATTCAGTCATATGTTTTTCATCTATAGATGAATCACATTTGGATTCAGTGGATATTGGCAAGCCGGTTATACTGGCAGAAATAGCCCCAGGTCGATACAATCTGATTGATGGCAATCATAGAATGACAAAAGCCCATAGGATGGGGGCCAAAACCGTGCCCGCGTACAGGCTAAGTGTTGACCACCATATGAAATTCTTAACAAGCCAAAAAGCATATTGGACCTATGTCGAATATTGGAACGACAAGGTGAGATGATCCAGATCGGCCATTTTGGGTGGTTTGGAGGGGCAAAAATAGGATAAATACGGTCTTTATTCTGTTTTATGCAATAAAGTTGCAGATTATGGCATTAATTATGGTTTTTGCCATTGACTAATTTGATTTAGGATGGTATGCTTTTACAGGTGAAGCATCCATTATCTGTATTGTTTATGCAATAAATGTGCAAAAACAAGGGATTAATCAGTAAAAAAGGCAGTTTTATTCCAAGGAGAGCTGATGTTAATTCAATTTAGTGTTTCTAATTATACTTCAATAAAAGAGCTGGTTACGCTGAGTATGGTTGCCGCGAAAAGGGCGGAACTGCGCAACTCAAATGTTTTTACTGAAGATAAATTTGATCTTTTAAAGAGTGCTGTTTTATATGGGGCCAACGCGAGCGGCAAAAGTAATTTTATTCGTGCGATATTATTTGCAAAAATGTTTATTCAAAATTCGGCTAATACACAGATTAAAGACCCTATTATGGTGAGAAGTTTTAGGTTAAACCCTGCCGCTGAGAAGGAGCCGTCTTCTTTTGAATTTATTTTTATTAATAATGGCATACGGTATAGGTATGGGTTTGCAGCGGATCGGGCTGAGGTCAAGAGTGAGTGGCTGTTCTATGCCCCTAAAGGCAGGGAAACCAGATTGTTCTTTAGGGAGAAACAGAGTATTGAACTGAACGCTGATTTTAAAGAGGGCAAGGGCTTGGAGGATAAAACGCGGAACAACGCCTTATTCCTGTCAGTAGCTGCTCAATTTAATGGGCCCATCGCTATTTCTATTTTAAACTGGTTTATGAAATGCAATGTTATCTCGGGACTTGAAGATCAGAGTTATATGCAATATACAGTGTCTCAATTCGAGAAAGAGAGTTATAAGAAAAAGATCCTGGATTTCCTGAAGATCGCGGATTTAGGGATCGAGGACCTTAATATAACTAAAAGACAGTTTAATGCTAATGACCTTGAGGCGATGCCCAAAGAATTGGCGTCGATCATTAAGGGCCAGGTAAAGGATGTGCTGGCGGGCAACGTCACGGAAATCAAGACGCTGCATAAGAAGTATGACGAGAAGAATGTGTTGATGGGGCTGGAAATGTTTGGGTTCGAGTTTGAGGAGTCGGAAGGGACCAAGAAGATATTCGCATTGTCAGGCCCTATTATTGATACCTTGCTTAACGGGAAGGTGCTATTTGTTGATGAGCTGGATTCGAGATTGCACCCGAAAATAATACAATATATTATTGAGTTGTTTAATTCAAAAGAGCACAATCCAAATAACGCCCAGTTGATTTTTGTTTCTCACAATACAAATATTTTGAATAGAAGGAATTTTAGACGGGATCAGGTATGGTTTGTGGAGAAAGACGAATACGGGAGTTCAAAGTTATTTTCACTTATTGAATATAAGGTGCGTAATACAGCCTCATTTGATAAAGATTATTTAGAAGGCAAATATGGGGCCGTACCTGTCCTAGAAGATATTGACTTGCTTAATGGAGATGGTTAATGCCCATCAGGATAGATTATCAGCGAATAGTTTCTCAATCGAGTTTGCAAAGAAGGGCTGGGGGCAGGGGACGTCCTAAAGACACCTTCTTGATTGTTTGCGAGGGGGAAGAAACTGAACCAAATTATTTTAAGGCTTTTCGGTTGTCATCTGCCAGGGTTTGGGTTCATGGCTTAGGATTTAATACAGATAGCCTGGTGGAAGAAGTGATTAAGGAAAAGAAGAAGGCCGCCAATTCTGGGATGAAGTTTGATCAGATCTGGTGCGTGCTTGATAAAGACTCCTTCCCGTCACAAAACCTCAATCGGGCCCTCCAATTAGCCAAGAACAATAATATTCGTGTAGCCTATTCAAATCAGTCTTTCGAGCTTTGGTACCTGCTTCATTTCGATTATTTGGATGCCGCCTTGTCCAGGACGAGATATATTGAGAAATTAACGGCATACTTAGGCAAGCGTTATCAGAAGAACAGTAATGAGATGTATAAGATCATTTTAGGCAAACAGGCGGCGGCGATTAGAAACGCGGAGAAATTATTATCGAATTACCATCCGCCTAATCCCGACCAGAACGATCCTTCGACTACAGTTCATAAATTAGTTATTGAGTTGAATAAATTTCTTTAGATTTTCGGCATAAATTGAGCAATTTAAGATCAAACACGACCTCAGAAGGCTTTGCTCAGGAATGGTAAAGCTACCGAAGAGCAGTTTTTATGAAAGGATGGACTGGCATTTCTAAAAGCTGCATAAAACTTAACTTTAATGTTCACTCGGGGCATATTGTTCACTAATTAGTGAACATTCTAATTTACAGCTTTGTCTTGATCTTTATGGTTATCAACATCGGGGGCAGGAACAGGCTGATTATTTCAAGAAAGTATTAGAGGAAAAAGGGAAGAGCCATAGTCGGGATTAAGTCTTAATGCTTCAGGGGTCGAGTCAAAGGTCGAGTTAGGGGACTTGCGTAATGAAATGGTTAATGCCCATCTTAAAGCTGATTAGATGTGTTATGGTGTTTGATGGAGGTGGAATTGTTTAAGCAATGGCTACGGCAATCGAAGTATCGTTTAATGGATATCCGGTTAGTTTTCTCAAATACAGTTATTTTTATAGTTGTATACACTCTTGTATTGGGAGTTCCTTTCTATTTTGGATATAAATATCATCAATGGAAAATCTCTACATGGGCCATGTTAGTCCTAGCAACCGTGGGGCCTATAATATTTAATTTTCTTCGGGGACAAGCGGAAGATAAAATACTAGAACAACAAGATCGCTATCAAAAAATACTCACAAGTACTTCAAAAAATCTTAATCGATTAAAGACCCTGCCTGAAATCATTCATCTCATAAGCTCCATTTTATACAAAATAGTACGATTAAAAAGTGTCGCTCTCTATTTGAGAGAGGGGGACGGATTAGTTATAAAAAAGACCCAGACAAGAGAAGATATGTATCAGGCTGAAATTACTAATGAAAAGTTGATCAATTGGTTAACCAGCCAGAATCAAATTATATTGTTAAAAGAAATCGACGGTAAGAATAACGACATTTTAACTGACTTAACCCAGAATTCGCCGGCTGAATTAGCTGTCCCCTTGGTCCAGGAAAACAGATTGGTGGGGTTAGTTTTATTAGGTGAGAAAAGAGACGGGACTCATTTTAGTGATAGGGATTTAGTTTCTTTTGATCAAATGTCCGATCAAGTGGCCATGACCATAGAGCATGCTATTGCAAACGCATTATATTTAGAAGTTGAAAATAAACAAATTGAGGAACAGAACAAACACATGCGGCAATTCCAACTTGATCGATTTGCGTCCTCCATGGCCCATCAGATTAGAAATCCTTTGTCTATTATTTTAGGGGCTTTAGATAGTTTCGATGATCTTTATGAAAAGGTAAAAACTAAATTTAATAGTGAAGATTTAGTTTATTATGAAAAAGAGATTAAAAATGCCAAGTCGTGTTGTGTCAGAATTTCAAATACTATCAATACAATCCTGAATTTTGGTCGTGGGACGATTGATTTAAGAAACGTTAAAGTCAGTGAAGTGTTAGACGGGTTTGATATTTTAAAACAATTAATCATAAAACAATACGGGGCAAAACTCAGCACAGAAGTCGAGGAAAATCTTCCGTTAATTCAAGGGGATGCCCATTTGATAGATGAAGCATTGATTATTTATCTTGATAATTCTTGTCAGGCGGTCAGCCAGCAACAAGATTCCAAAAAAATAAATCTAAACGTATATAGATTGGACCCGGAGCATGTGCGTTTTTGTATAAGTGATAACGGCCACGGGATAGACCCAAAAGTCCAAGAGGCTATATTTGATGTGTCTACGTCTACCAAAGGGAGTACAGTAGGCAATGGGTTAGGTTTATGGCGCGTTAGAAAGGTTTGTGAGCTGATGTCAGGTAGTAAATATGGATTTTATTCAGAAGGGCGAGGCAAGGGTGCCAAATTTTGGATAGATTTGATGATATCTAACAATACATAGGAGAAAACGCATGTTAGAAGGGAAAAAGATTTTATTTGTTGATGACGAAGAGCTGCTTTTGGAAAGCCATAAAAATAAATTTAATAATAGACCTGCGGTAAATAAAGTTATAGTGTTTTACGCCATAACTGCCCAAGAAGCCGATAAGATAATTAAAAGGGAATCCCTTGATTTGATTTATCTTGATCTATCTCTTGGAGAAAGCGGTGTTCCGGACGGGCTGGAACTACTTAAAAGATATGCGAAGAGCCATAAAATTATCATTATATCGGGCCATGAAGAATATAGGGATGAATGTTTGGCCGTAGGGGCTAAGGGGTATTTGGTAAAACCAATGGAATTTAATAGAATGATGGAAGAAGGAAATAAAATATTAAGTAATACAGAAAAATAAGAAAAGGATTGAATATGGACACCATCAGAGATTATTTTCATCAAATTGTAAACCAATTAAATATTATAAGCAATGTGTCTGAAGATGTCGACGATGCTGTTAAACGACAGGAAGGTGAGCTAATTTCGCTCAAAGACAAGGAATTTATTAAATTAAAAATTAGTGAAATACGCAATGCATCATTAAAAGCTAATGATATGATATCAAAAATAAAGTATCCGACATATATGTTGGTAGACCCTGATGTTAGCCTGGGGGATCTGGAAGACCGTATAAAGGTTAGATTTAAAGAGATAACCATCCATATTGTTGAAGACGATCAGGTCCAATGTCATTGGATGGAAGTGATTTTAAGTAAAAGAGGATTTAAGGTCACATCTTCCAATACCATGGTTGAAGCAGTGAACTATGTTATTAATGAAAATCCGTATATCGTGATCCTTGATTTGCATGTTCCAGCGGTAAAGGATGGCACCGAGATTTCTATGGGATTTGAATTGTTGGAAGCAATAGAAAAGCAATCAAAGGGAACGCAAACAATCGTTGTAACCGCAGAAAATGATGAGAATGTTTTGCGATTAATTGAGAAATATAAGCCCGTTCGTATTATTTCCAAACCGGCAAGCAGGGATAAGTTAGAAGCTGCTTTAACTATTGCCGTCACAAAAGCGGCCACAAAATTTATTAGGTAATCCACGGCATTAATTTACGTTTTAAGAAGTTCATGAATCAAAATAGCAGTTATATTCCATCGTAATGCGTTTGAAGGAGTGGGAAGTGTTTAAGCAATGGCTACAAAGATTATGGTCTCCAAAGATAAGCGGCGACCCTTCAATTAAAGTATTGATTATTGAAGATAGCCGGGTTGATGTCGAGTTGATAAAAAAAGCGGTGGATGTCTGTGGGTTTAGCTCTTTAGTGGCCTATGACGGTAAGACAGGCGTTGAAATGGCCCAGAAGCATAAGCCGAATCTAATCATCTTGGATTACCATTTGCCTGACATTAACGGAGGGCAGGTATTAAAGAAATTACGTTCAAACAAAGAAACATCTTCTGAAGCAGTGATGGTCTTGACGGTTTTAAAACATCCTGGAATCGTTATTGATTCGATGGCCCAAGGCGCGGATCAATATTTTACAAAGCCAATAAGCGTATCTTTATTGGCAAAGGAAATTAAAGGGATGATTCGTTATTCGCAAGGTTTAGACGGGAATAATAAATAAAATCTGATTAATGGATATTATTGATAATTGTTTGATTGTATAACCACACTAAAGAATATGACTAAGGACTAAACCCATGATAAAACCAACTATATTACTTGTAGATGATGATAAGAAACTCACCGATATATTTGTTGATTTTCTCTTCAAGAATTTCAATGCAGACGTAATCCTTAAGGAGCATGCTAAAGGCGCCATAGAGGTATTAGATCAACAAAGGGTAGACGTCCTTTTTCAAGATATCCATTTACCCAGCGGGCCTAACGGGTTGGAAGTGGTTAGGCATGTGAAAAAGATAGGTAAGGCTAAGGACATTCTTATATATATCATCAGTAAGTGGGACAAAAACGAGAGTTATGAAATGCAGCTTTTGGATCTGGACGTCAAATATATGCCTAAACCGATCAGTTTTTTAACAATAAAGTCTCTATTAGAGAAGGCGTTCGAAAGTAAGGGGGGATTTGATTATAAAAAGGTAAAGGCCTAAGACTTATTTTTTAATTGGAACAAGGTAGCTTAATACTAAAAGTCTTGAAAATTGCTTGCTTCTATTCTCAAAATAATGAAAATCTCCTGAATTAAATTTATACGCCGCATTAACTTTTAATTCTACCCGTTCACTTTTACCGTCGTGGCGTTTTATAACAAGATTAATATCCCCTTTAGTTGGCACAACAACTTTGAAGCAGGAAGATCCCCCAATTTCTTCTTTTTCTTCATCTGTTCTTCCGGATAGAGATCCTTGCAAAACGGCCCAAATCTTATCAAAATCATCACCAGCTATTTCCTTAGTTGTATCTCTTATCTCATCCAGGCTTCCTTTAATACTCACAGCTCTTGAAGAAATGCTCTCTAAAGCATTGCTTTTGATTAATTTGTTTAAAATTGAGGGTCCACTAGGCCCAATTTTAGAAAGACTCTTCTTTGTAATGGTATCAGCGCCTTTTAACTCTATCATTTGAATCTTGAATGGAAGGCCGTAGTAAAGGTTATATAGGGTAGCCGATTCATTATAAGGGAAGACTCCCTGGGAAGGGCCTTCGGCAGGGGGCTCGCTGGTAGTTCCTTTGCGTAAATCAAAAATTCCCACATCTAAGGCAGCCGCAATTTGAAAAAGCGTAGTTTCTTTTGGCACATGCTGATCATTAAGAACATTATAAAGACTTTTTAGGGGAATAGCATCTTTGCCCGACATTTCAATAATTGCTTTATGGAAAGCATGCGGGGTTTTGTATTGGCTTTCTTTGATCAATCTTGATATTTTTTCACCTAAAGTAGGGATCGATTCAATCATAATAATAGTTTATCACAAACTGTCACATTTGCAACTGTAAAGTTACAATTATTATAAAATTATCATTTATTATTTTTTGATTACATAAGTTATTATATTCCAGTATGTTAAAGTTTGTATTATTTTTGTTACAAATTTGACAACTCCATTTTCATAGGGTATACTTCAAACTAGACAGTTAAAAGAGCATAAAAAGGTAATTATTATGCAAAGGTATCAACAACAGACTATCACATTCCAACGAAATCAAAATGGAAGAATTAAAAAATGTTCTATTACCAGATTTTGTAGTAGCCCGGCACAAGCTGCACTTGAAATATACGAAAGAGCATATAGAAGGAATATAAAAGTCAACTTTATTGATCTAATGGACCAATTCATTAAACCTTAACAACAGGGGAAAATATGAAACGACGAATTGTTTTGGTATTTTTGGGAATCATTTTTTGTAGTAGCTTTTCAATGGCAGCCGTGCGTGAAATCGTTTATGACGGTAAAGAAATTTACATTCATACACAAAAGGATCATGTCACGGAGATTATCTTCCCGGAAGCTGTCACAGAAATCGTCAGGGGTTTCTCTGGTGATTCCTATGTTATACAGAGGAAGGATACTAATCCTAAGGTTTTGGAATTAATGCCTACGGCTGACGAAACAGCAGAAATTACCGTAAGCGGAGTATCTGGCGAAGAGTATTCACTGAGATTATTAAAAATTGGAGAGTTTTATTCCAAAGTCACAATTCTCCCTATGACCCAGGGGGTCAATAATACGGATATTCTAACTGAACCTTTAAAATCTCAAAAAACAACCAAAGATAATATTTTAGCTGTAGAAGACAAAAAAACATTTCTGCCGGGGCAGCAAGCTGACACTCATAGCAGTCTTGTTTCATTCCTGCCTTCACCTGCAGTAAAAACAAGTCCTTCCGATTCTGAAAGCGCTAGTAATAAACAAACAGAGGTATCAGGTGAGACAAAGCTGCCGGCAGAATTAAATACAAAGATTACCCTTAAGGGGAACAATCTTCCCCTTAAGATTTACCTTTCAACCATTTCTCAGGTTACCGGGTATAACGTGATCACTACACCTGAAATTGATTCTCAGAAAACGTCCATCAATCTTGAGAATATTGAGGTATGGAGAGCTATAAAGAGCCTGCTTTATAAATTTGGGTATGGGTTCAAGGTATCCCAGGAAGATTTAATAATCACAGAATCAGAGACGAGAATTTTTAACATAGCAATGCCCGCGGTGGATCAGAATTTTACTGATGAAACATCAAATGAATCTTTTGCTGATAATAACAATAATAGTAGTAGTAGCTCTTCGAATAATCAGTCGAGTCAAGATATTAAGGTGGGGACCAAGATTTATTATGAAAATAATTCGCCCAAACTCTCATTGTGGACTGACTTGGAAAATAATATTAAGTCCATGGTTACCGAGAAAACAGGTAGTTACAGTATTAATAAGGTGAGCGGATCAATAATCGTGACTGATAAGCCCCAGGTATTAGATAAAATCGGTGATTTAGTCTCAACCATTAATGAAAGTTTAAGCAGGCAACAAAGTTTTGAGATCCAAATCATCGAGGTAACCCTTACAAATGATTTTGAAAATGGAATTGATTGGACCGCAGTAACTAGCGCTGTGAAAGGGCTTAATTCCTTGAATTTAAGCACAAATTTTACAGCTCAAGGATTTACATCTGGCCAGTTGTTAAGTTTATCGTCATCGGGCCCAACTACGACTGGAGGAACGACTACCAACGGAGTTTCAATGCTAATCAAAGCATTAGATTCACAAGGCAGCGTAAATGTCGTTAGCAAGCCATCAATTACTGTGTCAAATATGTTCCCATGTGTTATCCAGGAAGTGACCAGTATTCCTTATATTTCGGGAACAGGTCAAACCATTGGGAATAACGTTACTCAATCAAATGTTACAACATCCCAAGTTTCTGATGGCTTAACGATGAGACTAGAGGCGAAAATCGATGATGATAAAACGGTATTAAATATTTCTGCGGCCGTAAATACCCTTGATTCTATGACAACCGTACCTGTGGGGAATGGATTAACGATACAGGAACCACAGGTATCAACCAAAAGTATTACAACCAACGTTGGGGTTGAATCAGGGAAGTCTCTAATTTTGGGCGGTTTAATCAGCACCACAAAGACTATCTCACAGCAGGGAATACCGTATTTAAATAAAATTCCATTTATTGGTGGGGCTTTTGGATACAAAAGTAAATCCGGTCAAAAGACAGAGCTGGTGATCATTATTACGCCTAAAAAAGAAATTAAAAATCTCTAAAGGGAGGACATTGTGTACGAACAGGTCATTAAAAGAACTTTCTATGTTTCCAATTTGGTTTTTAGAAGATTTTATTACATATATCACTTGTAATCGTGGCAATCCCGAAGCAAAAAGAGTACTCCGGGCACGATGAGAAGTAAAAATTAAGGGAAAAGGAGGTAATGATATGTCTTTAGAAAATAACGTAAAAGTAACAAAAATCCGTAATGTCGTAAATTTTAACCACCTAAAAGCATTCGTAGATATTGTTGTATGTAAGTTTTTGGTGGTTAAGAATTGCAAGGTTATCGAAGGAGAAAAAGGTCTTTTTGTGTCTTTACCACAAGAGCCGGGAGCCAAAGATGGCCGATGGTATCCCATCAACAAACCTTATAACAAGGAGGCGTATAAAGAAATCAAAGATGTTGTTTTAGCAGCTTATGATGCTGAAACAAAAAAACTCGCAACAGTTTAAGTTAAACCACAATAATCTTTATTGCAATTACCTTTGATAAAAAAAAGGCTGCAGTAAATAGAAAAAACGTTCCAGTCTTTTCGATTATGAATGGTTTACCTTTAACATCTCAAGTAACAAGGCGGGTCCGTCCCTTGGAGGGCCCGCCAAATTAAAGAAAGAGTTTATGAATTACATACAGTTTAACAACAAAATATTGATAAATGACGGGGACACAGTACGCACTATAGAGAAAGGGGCTTTCCCTGATCATTATTTATTATCAATTGATACGGCAAGTGTTTGTGTTGTTGATGTTGATGTGTTAATCGTGGCATCAGTTGAATTTCCAGTTGAGAAAAAAGATAGTATTTTGGTGCGTAAATTTAAAGAATTATACCAGTACGAGTCATATGTCATCCAAGATGAAAAAATCGATAATAATTTGTTTCAAGTCATAGGTGTCAAGGAGCAGTTAGTAAGAGAAGTCAATTCATTGATAGGGTCAGAAAAAATTGAGACATTTGTTCCATATCCAATTGCTTTACGCAATGCATTAATGAATAAAAAGGTAAACCTTACCAATACAATTGTGTTTGTTGATGATATAGGATCCGAAAGATTATTGACAGTTTTCGATGGTTTGAAATTTAGTCGGACAAGAGTTATCCCTAATAATGGCGAAGATATCCTTCCTGAAATCAAGCGTTCCCAAATTGATTTTTTTAAGAAAACAGAGGAATTTTTAAGTAAGAAGAATGCCGATTTTAGCATCCTGGTTAATAATAAAACTTTAGTTAATGAGTTATCAAAAAGTACAGAAAAGTTACAAATCCAATATGTCAACATCCCGTACCCTGGGTTGGAAGGATTAAAGGACATAGATACCTTAATTAAATACAGATTGCCTGAAGAAGAGATAAAAAAGAAAAAGGAGATAGAGTTAAGAAATAAAATAAGAACCCTTATTTTTTCTATTTGTGTAGTGTTGGCAGGCCTTTTTTATTTCTTGTTTAACAAAGTGCAAATCGAATTAGTCAGTAAACAATGTGATTTAGCAAATCAAATCCATGCACAATTGGAAGAGAAAATAAAGGTTCTCGATAAAGAAACGTACCATGAAGCTCTAAAAACCCGTAAAACATTAAATTATGGAATAACCTACCTGTCTATTCTTGAGATTATTCCTTCAAGCTATACCGTTAATTCATTCAAATTCTATAAGACAGATAAGTGGAATCTTGAAATGACATTGTTCACAGAGAGGGATGGTGTTTACGATCAAATACCATGTATAAAAATTTTAAAGGACGCCGAGATTAGAGACATTTTTTATAACAATCAACCAGGCAAACATTTGAGAGTAACTCTATGAATAAAATAATTATTTTTATATCAATAGTCGTTTCATTCGCGTTATTAGATTTTGGAATTACAGCAAAATCACAGTTAGATGAATTCAAATATAGTTATTCCCAATTAGAGGCCGGAAATTTGGAATTAAAAAGCAAAATAAAAGTTATGGAATCTTTACCCAAACATGAGCCGGTTCTCATTTCAAAGGAATACAGTGAAGTCTTAAATCAAATAAGACTGCTGGAAAGTTACGGCGGGACAAGTATGAATGTTCAATTGGAAGCCAGCCCGGATATTCAAGATATTTCAAGTCACTATGAAGATACTGAATATAAGGGCATAAGGGGGCTAAAGATACAAATAGTTGTGGACAAATTTTCTAAAGAAACGGATATGGGGGCTGTCTTGGATGATGTTCATTTACTGGAAAAAAACACCGATTTTATGGCCACTGAAATAAGCAAAAATAACAATAATTTAATTGTTAAAGGAGAAGTATATGGACTTTAAAAAATTGCAGGCAATGTTTCCAATTATATTGATCGGGCTTTTGTTTTGTGGGTTCTTGATATGGAACGTGTTTTTAAAGACGAACACACCGGCTTCAGAAAACGATGTTCTTCCCAGTACAGTTGTGAATTTACAAAAAAAATCAATAGTAGTGAAAGTACCAATACAAGCTCCCCCTGCCCAGATGGCAAAGGAGGCAAATAAGCTATCTAGTGAAGTAGCTAATCAAGATGATAGCGAGATTCAACAACAGCTTGATCGGGATCGGCAACAGCAAAAAATTACTAAAGATTTAAAGAATAAGCTTGAGCAGACAAATTTGGAGCTTGAGCAGGAAAAAGCCGTATCTGAAATAAATAAGCTTAAGAAGGAAAATATTGGTGCATTTAACGAGCCCTCAGAAAACGGCCAAAGTAATCTTCCCGATATAAAGGTGGAATATATTGGTGGGGATAAAGTTAAAAAGGAGGCAATACTTTCTATTGGAAGCACAAGCTACCAGGTTAAGCCAAACTCAAGTCTCACAGACAAAATTCAGGTTGTGTCTATTTCCGATTCAAGCGTAACGTTGCATTTTAGTGCACCGCAGGATTTGACTAAAACTATTGACTATAAACCGGAGTAAAGAGAAATGTTGGCACAAATTGGCGAATTGCTAATTAGAGAAAATTTAATTTCTCAAGTCGAGCTGAATCATTGCCTAGAATATAAGAAAATGAACCCTAAGGACCGTTTGGGCTCTATTTTGCAGCGTCTTGGTTTTATTAACGATCGTGAATTAGCTATTTGCTTGGCAAAGCAAATAGGATGGAAATTTTTTGATGATGATTATATCCCTGATTATGTATCCATTGAGCAAGCAGGATTAGATTATTTTTGTACTCATCAAATATATCCATTGAGAAATGGGGGGACACCATCTTTTGTGGTTTCATTTATAGATAATGTTGAGATTACGGATTTTCTTAAGAATAGTTTTGGAAACAATGGGGTCAATTTTTATATCGGGACAGAAAGCGATGTTAGAAATGCGTTAGATTTGATAATTCTAGAACAAAACAGGAAGAAACTTCTTTCAGAAATTGAATCTCTAAAGTCAGAAGGGATCGATTCATTAGCCTCCTGGCTTAATGGTATTATCAATCTTGCGATCATTACCCGCAGCACAGACATTCATATAGAACCAACAGGACGGACTACCGATATCCGATTCAGGATTGACGGTATGCTAACGACAATTAGTTGTCTTAAGCAAGAATTTATTCCCAAATTGGCCAATATTATTCTAACAAAATGTAAGGGAAATCCTTGTGATTACCGTATACAAGATGGCAGATTTGACCATGAATTCAAAGAAATGGCAAGGTCGGTAGATATTCGATTTTCACAAATTCCAACGATTCATGGTCCCAGTATTGTTCTACGCTTGCTTGATAAGGCACGTGCGGCCATACCTCTCGAAAGCCTAGGATATTCGGAGCATAATCGAAGGTTAATTAATCAAGCCATAGTCGTTCCTCATGGTTTAATTTTAGTTACTGGCCCAACGGGAAGTGGTAAATCAACAACCCTTTCTGCGATATTAAACCAAATTAAATCGATTTCTAAGAAGATTCTCACGGCTGAGGATCCAGTTGAGATTACCCATTCGTTAATGTCTCAACTAGAAGTAGATCAGTCCCAAGATTTGTCATTCAGCACAGCTATTAGGGCTTTTTTAAGACAAGACCCTAATGTTCTTTTAATTGGGGAGATTCGTGACCACGAAACGGCTGAAGAATGTTTGCGCGCGGCCAACACGGGGCTACAGATATTTTCAACCTTACACACTAATGATCCTATTACGGCTATTTTAAGGTTAAGGGATTTGGGTGTAGACGCTGTAAATATTTCAAGTTGTCTAGTTGCTGTTGTCGCCCAAAGATTAGTTCGAAAGTTATGCCCATTTTGTAAAAGTTCATTTGCTGGAGCAAAGGGTATGCTCGAACCATATGAAGGAAAATATTTGGATGAAGAATTTCAGAAGATTTTTAGAACAACGGGGTGTGAGTTTTGTAATAACACCGGCTACTCTGGAAGAACTGTTGTAGCTGAAGTCTTGATTATAGATCCGGAGATTAAAGAATTGATTGGTAGGAATGCTTTAGGTGAAATATACGCCCTTTTAAGAAGAAGGGGAACCTATAGAACAATGGTTGATGACATGAAATCACTGATACTAAAGGGTGAAACCTCAATTGAAGAAGCAGTCAGAATCTTGGGATAGAACTATGTATTGGAAAATCGAAGCTTTAACAGCAAAAAGAACTGAAATAACCCAGATAATAGATGGAAGCTTGGAAGATGTTAAGAGCCAGGCCGATGTCTACGGGTTAGAGATTTTGAGTATTAAGCCAGATTATGTGGCGCTAATTAAAAGTTGTTTTCAAAGCAACAAGCTTTCTTCTTCAGTTTTAGCTGTCTTTTTTAATGATTTCGCTGATATGCAAAAATGTGGCCTATCGGTTCATGAAGCAATAAATACATTAAATGAAACAACTTCAAATACGGTTTTAAATGAAGCTTTACGGAAAATAGGCAATTATATTAATGATGGTCGGTCTTTGGAAGAGTCGTTTGAGAATACAAAAATATTCCCGAAAATAGTTTGTATTACTTTGAGCGTGGCCGAGAAGACAGGAAATATTCATGAATTATTGGATATTTTATCGAAGTATTTTGCATTTAAGAATGAGAATCAAAAGAAAATCGCTAAGTCGATGATTTATCCTCTGGTAGTTTTTTGTATGTTGTCAGGACTGTCGGTGTTCATATCCTTAACTCTTGTTCCCCAGCTAAAATCATTTCTTCCGTCTAGTGAAAACCAAAACTTAGCTGCAACTATTTTGATTTGGTATTCTGACTTTATAAGAAATTATTGGTGTGCTGCAATTTTAATTTTAGTCGGGCTCATATATTCCATTAAATACCTTTGGGATCATAACCGGGAAGCGCTAATGAAAACGGTATTTGATATTCCGGTCGTCGGTAATTTGATGAGAGATATGGAATTTTCTAATATATTCCTGAATTTATATGTTTACCAAAGAAGTGGGGTAAATATTATCGAGACTATAACCAATATTCATCAAGCAAACAAAACGTATGTCACCGATAAATTAATTTTAATACGTGATCGGATATTTAAAGGGTCTTCGTTAGGTGATGCTTTCAAACAAGATAAGTTTTTCCCACCTTTTATTTGTCAAAATTTGACCAAAGGCCAAATAAGCGGCTATTTGCCTCAATACTTTGAACGAATATATAAGTACTACGATATTAAAACTAAAGAGTCTCTGGGGGCAATGATCGCAATGGTTGAACCAATACTATTGGCGTGTGCAGCTACATTCCTATTAATGATAGTGTGTGCATTTATTCTGCCGGTCTATACAAACTCAAGTCAGTTAGGCTTAGGACATTAAAATAAACAAATCAAAAAGGAGAAAGTAAGATGAAAAACACGTATCAGAAATCAAGCAAGAATGGCTTCACCATTGTCGAAATGATCATTGTAATGGTTATTATCGGCGTGATCTTGTCCGCTGTTATTGCAGTAGGGCAAGGAGCAACAAACACCAGTAGGATTGCAAGCACCACTGCAACCATTAAGGCAATTCAAACGGCGGCTGCAAGTTATTACAATGCAAACGGAGGAAGTTACTCTGGCGGGACCTTAGGGAATATTACGGTGGCCAACTTAGCTTCAAATGGGTATTTGCCGACCAAAGCAGCAGGTAATGATGCTTGGGGTGGAGCAATAACGGTGGCCCCAGATGCTAATGCTAATTATTTTGACATTACGTTAGCTGGCGTTCCAAATAGTACGGTATATGCTGCGATTACAGCAGGTGTATCAAATCTTATTCAAACAATACCAGGAACCTATTCATCAACGGCACAAACATGGTCAGCTGCATTTTAAATAAAAAGGGTTTTACAATGCTGGAAGTAACGGTGGTTGTATTAATCGTTGGGGCTGTTCTGTCTATGTTAATACCAAATTGCATTAGCCGTATTAAGCAAGCTAAGTATGAAAAAACGGTTAGTGAGTTGACAACCATAGCACAGGCCTCTGTTGATTATTTTAACTTTACAGGTTCTTGGCCAGACCCTACTAATTGGGCTGGTGAGTTATACCCAAAGTTTATACCAGATGGTGGGAACCCAGCCAATGCCGTTACTTCCAGTCCCTTTGGGACAGCTTACAATATTTCATGTATTAATAATATGGTTACAGCATATGTTTTAATACCGTCTGGGATAGCTCAAAAGAATCCTTTGCAAGGCCAACTCTGGACAAAAATAAATCAAGGTAGCCAAGATAAGATAGAAATAACTCAAACTGTTTCTAGTGGTTCGACAGCAAGGTTAAATTATTGTCTTAATAATGATTGTTAATAATTTTTATGGCAACTTTTTAAAATAAGGAAGTGCGTATGCTTTCTAAGACTAACAGACAGCCAAAAGGAGGATTCACTCTTTTAGAATTAACGGTCGTTTTAATTATCGTCACTATTTTAACCAGTGCTGTTATACCTCAATTTATTAATGCGTATACAGTAAAAGCAGCCAATAAAACTGCATTGGATATGTCAGCTATTATTGACGCAAGCAATGCCTATTACACAAAATATAACATTTGGCCAGGGGTAGTATCAGGAAATGCCATAGGTGATCTTACAGCAGGAAATTATTTGCCTTCCTCGTGGCAGGCGATTAATCCTTTTGGATTTTCTTCTGCTTCACCTACAACTTATGCTTATAATTTTACTTTAAGCGGGCCTGGTCCTGGGGCAGCTTTATGGATTTCCACACACGTGCCCAACACAAGCGCCTTAACACTTATCAAGAATTCGCTTCCAGCATCATGGATAGACAGTACCAATAATATTGTATATACAAGCGTTTCTTCTCCGGGAATCCCCCCAAACGTGGTTCCGTCAGGGGCCATATTGGCTTATTCTGGTACTACGGCACCGTATGGTTTTCTTTTATGTGACGGCACTAATTACCCCGATTCGGTTTCCTCAACATTAGCTGCAATTTATGGGGTAAGTGGCACATCTACATTCACTGTCCCAGATTTAAGGGGTCGAACAATTGTTGGGTTAAACCCATTAACTACAAATGATGGTTCGATTAGAATTTGGTCGACTGATAGTAATGACAATCTTGGTAGCAGTTTTCCATATGCAAATGTACGTGTAATTAATGGAGTCTTTGGTGAAGAAAGACATAGGCAAAATATCCTGGAATTAGCGCCTCACTCGCATACGTATCTTGCGCCGCCACCACAGGTTCACGGTTTTTCTGGTGAAAGCACTACAGCACCCAGAGGGAATGATTATACTGCAAATACGAGTACAACAGGTGGGGATGGCACGAGTTCAACTTTAGGGGCTCCATCTAATGTTGTCCTACCATCAGTTACGATGCAATATATCATTAAAATTTAATTTAAGGGACTTAATTCTAAATGTTAAAACTTTAGAGGCGCGGGGTGAGAATTTTAGGAGATTCCTTATGGATACTTACCAACTACCACAACCAGCCGAATGCGTAGATTTTCAAAATGAAACAATGTTTATAAATGAAGGGCCTTTAGATATTGTTATTGATTTCGTTGGTCGAATATTTAAAGGAAGCAATTCAACAAGCCTGGCGCAACAATTGTTCGATGAGTTGGTAATAATTCAAGATCGTAAACTGTTAATTGATTCTTTAATTATTAGTAACGCACATGGTGTTAGATTAGTTGAAAATAAAGAAGGTGGTTTTTATATAGTCGACGAGAAAGATCGCATTCTGAAAGGAAGTGACGATATTCAAGAGGCCCAGCATGAGTTTGATAGTATAAGTAGTGGTATTAAGACAACTAAGAAAGAGAATTTGTGCAGAAGAGAATTATTAGCTGATGAATATGGAATTTGTTTGAATAAAGGGAAAGACAAAATTATTGAGTACTGGTTAACGAATTCATTGGGGCAAAACAGTTCAAAAAACGTTAGTTTTGAAAAGGCATTCTCTGTTTTCTATACTGAAAGCCAGAGAATTGAAAGTGGGCATATTAATGGCGGAGAAATTATTTATCAAATGGGTGGGTTTAAACTCCTAGAAACACAGGATCCTAATAAAGCATTTTATATATTGGATAGCCAAGATAAAATTTATAAAAAACATAAAAGTAGAGATATGGCGGCTGAATCTTTAGAGAATATTTATAGAGAAAAAGCTATGTATCATTCTGTTGAAATTGGGTTTTAAGTAAAAAGTGGGGGGCCGGCCACTCTAAATGGACTAGGGTGGCATTCAGAAGGGGCCCTGCTGATGTTAGGCCTATTCTGACGAGACAGGCTGTGTAATGTAAAAGACAGGGGGTATATATGGCTAAGTGTTTAATTTGTGGTAAAGAGACGGGAAGTGATAGTAATATCTGTTCAGGTGGGATGTGTGAAATTGCCTAAAATCCCAATAAGTTTAAAGGTTATTTAATGGTTTGGATTTTAACGTTAATTAGCGTTGCTGGAGTAATTCTAAAGATTCAAATCGGAGTATTACTTTCAATACGTAACATCCAAAAATTGACCGATTATTTGATGCGGTAAATTATAGAGAGAAATTGTCCGTTTTGAAGGGGGAGGATTATTTGGGTGGAAAGGGCAAAAGACTTGTGTTTACTTGAGTTGGTTTTGCAAGGGGTCAGAAACTCAGATTGTTTTGCAGATAAGCGTATGTGTAAACCGACTTGGCTTAAATAATCTTCAGCTTCAGTCTCGTCCCTAAATATTTTACTAATATAGGGGACACCGCCTTGATATATTTTCCCGCTGGCCCGATTATAAGTGATGTCGTTTGTTTCCATTCAGCTTTACCCGAGATGTATTGCCTTACGCTCAGTTGGATAATTTAACTAAACTCTAACCCAGGTCAATAGTGCAAGAATTAGTTTTTAGCTCCCCAAAATTAATCTATCGTTCGCCTTTCTTTATTATACCCTGGTACAATTGATTCATTTTGAGTTCTTGCCTAATATAGGTCTATATTATCAGAGAATCATAGTCCCTATTGATTTCTATGCGGGGGGCTATCCCTAAAGCTCGTGTAGCTCAAATCAAAAAATGGTGACTCCCCGCGTTTACTATAAACCAGTTCCACAACGGTAAAATCAATGGAAAATGAAGCGATCGTTGCAACTGATTTGACAAAATACTTTGGTGAAGGCGAGACCAGGATGATAGCTGTGAATG
>Ga0302320_10002737_pt1 | contig 41201 bp, 28 predicted proteins | sample Bog_T0_3_FD_202130 | JGI IMG/M metagenome (GOLD analysis project Ga0302320, IMG submission 202130) | Peat permafrost microbial communities from Stordalen Mire near Abisko, Sweden - Bog_T0_3 | ecosystem: Environmental > Terrestrial > Soil > Wetlands > Peat | place: Sweden: Abisko, Stordalen Mire... | reverse complement strand
TCTGCCTCCCAGCGGCCTCGCTTTCAGACTTCGCCCTTCGCTCGATCAGGTCCTGGTTGTGGATTTCGCGGAACATCCCGTTAGTGACAAAGAGGTCGAGGCGCCCGTCGTTGTCGAAGTCCTCCCAGAGGGGGGCCCAGGTCCAGTCGGTCGCGTCGAGGCCGGCGAGCCGCGCCACTTCGAGGCTGCGTCCGGTCCCCGTGTTCAGGTACAGGGCGTTGGCGGGAAACTGGCGCACGTCGCCGGAACCCTCCTCGGGCTCGCGCATCTGGCTGCGGGTCCCGGCCATCGCCCGCTGGTCCTCGACGGGGTCGGACGCCGCCATGTCCGCAACCAGCAAGTCGATCCGTCCGGTGTTTAGGATGTCGCCGGAGTCCGAGCCCATCGACGAATACGGAGTATGGGGAACGACACGGGAGGCGACGTCCGTGAATGTGCCGTCGCGGTTGTTGTGGAAGAGCGCGTCGGGAACGTCGAAATCATTCGCGACATAGAGGTCCGGCCAGCCGTCATTGTCATAGTCCCACCAGACGGCCGAGTTCCCGTGGGCCGGCCCGGGCGCTACGCCCGAATGCTCCGTGACGTCGGTGAACGTGCCATTGCCGTTGTTATGGAAAAGGTAGTCCCTCTGGCCCTCCGGGCGCCCCTTTGCGTCGAGCACGTTGGTCTGGAGGAACACGTCCAGCCAGCCGTCGCGGTCGTAGTCGTAGAAATAGGCCATCACGCTCGCGTCTTTCACGTCCAGACCATACGCGTGCGCCTCCTCCTTGAACGTCCCGTCGCCCTGGTTGATGTAGAGCAGGTTGGGCGCTCCGAACCGGCAGACGTAAATGTCGAGAAGGCCGTCGTTGTTCACGTCGACGAAGGTGGCGCCCTGCTTCCAGATCCGTGCGTCCGCCCCGTGATCGGCGACGCCTGCCTTCTCCGTCACGTCCTCGAATTTTCCGTTCCCGAGGTTGCGGAAGAGGCGGCAGCTCCCAGTCTTGCTGACGACGAAGATGCCCGGCAAACCGTCACCGTCGAAGTCGCCGATCGCGACGCCGGTGCCGATGGCGCCGATCTCGAGCTCGCGCGCGCGTTTCCCCCACATTTCCGGGTCGTCGTAATTGTTCTCGGTGCGCAGGCCGCTCTCCTCAGGCGAGACGACCGTGAAGAGGGACCCGCCCTTGGTCCCAGGCCTCGGTGCAAGCGGTTTTTCTTCGATTCCGCCCTCAGGGGACGGGGCACTGGCGCCCAGCACGGCAGTCGCCACGCCCAGCGCGACGACGGCAGCCGAGCAAGCTAGCACGATCGTCCGGCGCACCGACCTCACGGGCCCGAGAAGCAATGGGGGGATCCGCATGGCGCCCTCAGGGAATTGAGCGCTCCATGCCGCCCGGATGCACCACGACCGGGTCCACCCATCGGGTATTATAGGCCTTAATCCAGGAGTCGTCGATGTGGCCGGGCCTCGGTTCCTTCCCGTAGGCCTGGTCGTCCATTCCCTGGAACGGCAGCGGTTCGAGCTTCCAGCCAAGTCCCACGTGAAAGTCGGCGTCCTTGTCCCAGCCGACGACGTGCAAGAAGAAGTCCCGTGTCATGCCCGGGGCCGGAGGCGAAAGACCCGCTGCATCGAAGGAAAGCGATAGTTCGTCGCCTCCAGCCAGGAGCACCAGGCGGTCGTCCCGCCGCGTGACGAGGTCGTCGACCGCTCCGTAACGGGTGAACCAGCCGGCCGGAGTCCGGTCCCAGGGCGGCACCGGCGAGACGTCGGTGTAGACCGGGGTGAGCGGGAGCGAGGCGGCCAGGTCGGCGTAGCGGCTGAACCCGCGCCCGTGCAGGTCGGCATGGGAGGGGTGCACGTCCGTACTCCGCGTGTCCGCCTCCCCGGCCTTCTCGCACAGGAGGGCACAGTCCCAGTAGATCTCAAAGGCGCTGGAGAGCCGCAGGCGCCTTGCGCCTGCGGGCAGCCTTCCCTCTAGGTCGACGAGGATTGTCTTCGTCTTGCCGGCGGGGGTGCCCACATCGGTGTCCACCCGGCGCCATGTTCCGTCCCAGAGTTCCGCCTCAAGCCCGGGGAAAGGGAACGGATGGGTGCGATCGATCGCACCGCCGATGTTCGCCATGCCGCCTCCGAAGTGCAGCCAGCCCGTCAGCGCCAGCACGAGCGGCCGGTCCCGCGGCAGCGGGCCGAAATCGAGCGTGATCGAGTACGGCTCCGCCAGCCCGCGAAGCTGCGGCCGGCGCAATTTAACCGGGGAGACCATGACGCCGTCCGCGCGGGCAAGCGCCTCGGTGACATCGAGGCCGTCGCTCCGGACGGCCGCTCTCGGGGTGCATAAGGGACGCAGGGTCCGGATCTCGTGCGCCGGAAACGGGCCCGAGGCGTGCATCTTGCTGGTCGGGACGGCGATCGTCCCACGGGGGTGGTCCACGGCTACCAGATGGGCCTCATCCAGGTACAGCACCTCGCGCAGCTCATCGGTGATGCGTATCTCGTAAGCCCCGTTGCGCGGCGGGAACTGCGCCTCCCCCCCGAGCGCCAGGAGTTCTTCCGGGTCCGCTGGCACGTACCTCTTTTCGTCCTGCGGCAATCCGAGCGGCGCGGCACCGAGGATGTCCGTGACAAAGCGGAATTCCCGTCCGTCCCAGGCGTACAGGTACGGGCACGAGCCGCTCGGCAGCTTTGGCTCGACGATCGTGTGCAGCAGACGCTCGACCGGCACGTCGACCTGCGTGGTGGAGAGGTCGAACCAATGCACTTTCAGCGCATCGATCTGCCGGTGCTGACCGACGCCGATTTCCAGGGGCATACGGCGCATGGTGCGGCTGGTGCGCCAGTCGCCAGCGAGCACCTCGACGCGAACCCCGAGCGAACTCGTGTTGGAGCGGTTTCCCACGAGGCGGAGCCTCAACTGCAGGTTCTTGTTTCCGCCCCGGTTGCGCCAGAAGCGCAACCCGGAATCCGAACTCGTGACGAGGTCGACGCAGCCGTCGCCCGCGAAGTCCGCGGCGGCCATGCCGTCGACCGGGCCCACGTCGTCGAGTCCGAGCGCTTGAGTCACGTCTACAAATCCCTCCAGGCCCGCGTTTCGCCAGACCCGCACACCGGAGGGGCCGTAGGCAAGGATATCGAGCCAGCCGTCGTTATCGATGTCTTCGAGAAGAAGACCCGACACCTTGAAACCCCGGAGCGGAAGGCTGGCGATCCGGCCGCGGCTGGCGCTCACGATCTCGATCGATTCCCGCGTGGCGATCACAGCCTCCGGGCGAAGGTCATTGTCGATGTCGCCCGTTGCGAGCACGGCCCCGCCCGGCCAGTCCCTGGCCATGCTGCTTGGCTCGAAGGAGCCGGCGCGCTTCTTAGCAAAGAACGCTGGCGCTTCGCCCGATCGCGCGACAATCACCGCCGGCAGGCCTTCGTTGCCCCAGTCCTCCACCGTCACCTGGACGGCGTGCGGAAGCGCCTCCGGAAGACCGGAGTCGCTCCAGGCACCATCAAAGAAAAGGTTCCCGACGTTGCGGTAGATTGCCAGGCGTGCTTCGCCCGGCCGCACTGCCACCAGGTCCAGGTTTCCCGTAAAATCGAGGTCCGCCAGTATGCCGGAAGTGGCCCTGAGCCCGTCGAGCCCGGCGGCATGGGTTGCGTCGCGGATGCTCCCGTGAGCATAGAACTTGAACACGCGGGAGTCCTGTTCCCCTAGGATGATCACGTCGTCGATGCCGTCATTGTCGAGGTCGCCGACAAGGCTGACCCGGTAGCCGGAAGCCTGAGGGGCATGTAAGGGGCGTCCGAGTGCCGAGAAATGGCCGCTGTGATTGTCGAGCAGAACGAATCCACCGCGCGCCTGCTGCACAAACAGGCTTGAACGGCCGTCATGGTCGTAATCGATGACTGCCAGCGGTCCCCGCGAGTCCGCGGCCAGGGCACCGAAGGCCGCGGACGTTTCATCCACGAACCGGACCGGGATTCCGCGGCGGTCCGGCTGGGCCAGGATGAAGGGCGCCAGCGACCGCGTATAAGTGCAGCGTTCGAGTTCGTCGACGGTTACTGGGTTGCCGTTGCGCTGGGCGAGGATCCGCTGGTGCTCGGCGAGCTCGCGATCCGCATCGCTCCCACGTGCGGCCTGCCGATAGAGCCGGCTGAGCTGGTAATGCGCCGAGGGGTGGTCGGGAACGGTCCGGATGACACTCTCGAAATCGCGAATCGCGTCGGGCGCCTGGCACAGGTCCTCCTGCGCCATGCCCATCTGGAAGTCGAGGGCCGGCACCGACGGTTCAATCTTCCACGATTGCTGGAACGATTCAGCAGCCTCCTCGGGCCGGTTCTCCCGAAGGAGGGCGCATCCCTGCAGGTAATACGCGGCAGCGCTGCTGGGGCTGAGGCCGAGCGCTTCCCGGCACATCTGCGCCGCGTCGTTCGCCTTTCCTGCCTGGAGGTAGGCGTTGGCTAGGTTCAGCCGGACGTCGGTGCTCCCCGGCGAGAGCTGCAGCGCGTCGGTGTACACGGCGATCGCGCCGGCAGAGTCTCCCTTCTCGAGCATCCCATTCCCGCGGCTCATCAGCCGAGTGAATGCAAAAGACGCATCCCGCGAATGGCCGAGCCAGAGTGCGCCCGCCCCGAGCGCGACCACCAGAAGACTCCCTGTGATCCATTTCAGAAGCTTGGACATAGATGATTGCCTAAACCTTGGCCGGCGGCTTCACAAATAGATCCGCGGCGCCGTGAATGGGCGCCGGATTGACCGGCGGTCCAGGTTACGGGGGTATAGGGTTCCATGGGCTGCGTGCGCCGGTCTTCGTTGGGAAGCGTGGCGGGGACATATCTAATGCCGGCGGTGCGACGGAGTGTAAGCGAAAAGGGGTGAAGTGCTGGTGGGGGCGAAGTGCGGTTGTCGGCCAGCGGTGATAATAGGCGGACCGTTTTGCGTTGATATGGATGCGTTGCGGAAGCAGCTTTCGACTCTCGTTGGGTCTACCGGATTTGTTCTGAATTGGCCCGGCCCCCGCATTAAACACCCAATTCCCCGCTGCCATGGACGACTATATAGAAAGACTCGTCGACCTTATCGATCCGGCGACCGTTCGACTGAGAAACGTGACCCTCGAGGAGGCCCGTGAGAGGATTCTCCGGGGCTCCGCCGACTCGGTGCGCGAAATCGACGGTTCCTTTGCGATCGTTGCCCGGGAGGGCAAGCGAGTTCGGATGGCTCGCTCGCTCGACCGGCCGATGCGCTACTTTCTTGCCAAGCGCCGAGAGGGTCCCGCGCTTTTCGTCGCGGATCGCATCGACGCCATCCACCGGCAGCTAAAGAGCGAGGGGCTTGATGCGCAGTTCCACCCGAGCTACACGCGGATGGTGCCGGCGCACTATGTGGTGGAGCTCCAGCTCATCGGCTGCCCAGATCCCGACCCCACGTACACCCGCTTCTTCATGCCGGAGCGGAATTCACTCCCCGGCGACCTCGACGTGATCGGCGAGGCCTATATCGGAGCCCTTGCTAGCGAGGTCGACAAATGGCTCTGCGACCTTCCCGAAAGCGAGCCGATAGGCGTGTGCTTCTCCGGGGGAATCGACAGCGGCACTGTATTCCTCACGGTCTACCACGTTATGCGCAGGCTCGGCCTGAACCCGGCGCGGCTCAAGGCGTTCACTCTAAATTTCGGGGAAGGGCCCGACGTGCGCCAGGCGCGCGAGTTTCTTGAGCAGCTGGGTCTCGGCCTCTTCCTCGAGACCGTCGATGCGGATCCCGCATCGATCGATGTCGGCGAGACGCTGCGCGTCCTGGAGGATTACAAACCGCTCGACGTCGAGTGCGCCTCCATGGGGCTCGCCCTGTGCCGGGGAATCCGGGCCCGCTATCCCGATTGGAAGCACCTTGTGGACGGGGATGGCGGCGACGAGAATCTGAAGGACTACCCGATCGAGGAGAACCCCGAGCTGACGATCCGCAGCGTGGTCAACAACCTGATGCTCTACCAAGAGGGCTGGGGGGTCGGCCGCATCAAGCACTCGCTCACGTACAGCGGCGGCCTGAGCCGGAGCTACGCGCGCACGTACGCGCCCGCGCGGCAGTTTGGGTTCGAGGGCTTCAGCCCGTTCACGCGTCCTGCAGTGATTGCCGTCGCCGAGGGCATACCGTTTGCCTCCCTGAGCGCGATGTCGGTCGACCGGCTCTACTCGCTCAAGGGCGAGATCGCGCGTCGCGGGATCAAGACCCATTTCGGTGTCGACATGCCCGTCTTCACGAAGCGCCGCTTCCAGCACGGCGCGATCCAGGTCGACAACCTGCGCCGGCGCATGGCGCCTCCCAGTCCCGACTACCGCAGGCAGTACCTTTCGATCTACCAGTGAGCGGCATGGCCTCGGTGTATCCGGCGCGGGGCCGAACCGCCTGGATTCTGGCCCAGCGTCCGCCGCGGACGGGGAAGGTGGACCCGGAGGCGCCCCAAGGCGTCTTCCTGGAGATGGAGCGCCTGGCGTCGGGCGAGGTGGCCTCCTCTGGCGTGGTGTTTATTACCAACCGCGAATGTCCGTGGCGCTGCCTGATGTGCGACCTTTGGAAGGGCACAACGCTCGAGTCTGCGCTGGAGGGGACGGTCCCGCGGCAGGTAGAGCATGCGGTGCAAGGATGGTTGGAGTCGGGTGCGCTCCCGCTGCAGGTGAAGCTCTACAACAGCGGAAGCTTCTTCGACCTGGCCGCCATCCCGTTCGCTGACTACGGGCCGATCGCCCGGCAGGTTGGCTTTGCGCGCCGGGTCGTTGTGGAATCCCACCCGCTGCTCGTGGGGGACAGGGCCCGGGCCCTGCGCGACCTCTTGTCCGGGTCGCTGGAGGTGGCCCTGGGTCTTGAGACAGCCCATCCGGAGGTCCTTGCGAAGCTGAACAAAGGGTTCGACCTGAGGCAGTTCTCCCGCGCCGCCGAGTTCCTGGCCGCCGAGCGCATCGCGCTGCGTGTCTTCCTTCTTGTGAACCCGCCGTTCCTCGACGGGCCGTCCGCCCTCGAATGGGTGGTCAAGTCGTCCGAGTACGCATTCGCGTGCGGCGCGTCGGCGGTGGCGCTTATACCGACACGCGTTGGGAACGGCGCCATGGAGCGGCTCCGCCAATCGGGCGAGTTTGTGCCCCCGACGCTGGCAGAGCTTGAGGCGGCCCAGACGGCGGTCCTGGCGCTCGGCCGCGGCCGGGTCTTTGCTGACACCTGGGATTTGGAGCCATTCTCGTCGTGCCCAAGATGCTTTGCCGACCGGCGCAAGAGGCTGGAGAGGGTGAATCTGGCGCAGAGAGACGAGCCGTCCGTGCGGTGTCCGGCCTGTGGGGGTGTTTAAGCCTGCTGCGGTCGCCGGTTTCCCGCACGCGTTCTCGTCGGCTTTGGTAGGGGTCCACGGACGGAGAGCTGCTTATGGCCTGTTCGTAAACAGCGGCTGGAAATGGTCTTCGAGGTCAGATCAGCAAATTTACTTGGCAATATTAGTACATCTAATCGAATGGTTTTGTGGTTCCCGGTCATTCCGATTTGTCCCAACGTTATTCGAAGCCGTTCGGCACCAGTATGGGTCGATAATTGATGTCGAAGGGTCCGCGAAAGCTGAAGGCAGCTTGCCCCCGTATCAATCCATCTGCCACGGATATACGGCAATTCGTCCCAAAAACCTATTCTCGCGGTAGGCGGAAGTATAGCGAAATAGGTGGTTCGCAATGCTTCGGGTTTTGAGGGCGTAGATTGCCGTTACCCGCGATCGTAGGAATTTGGGTGCCGGTAAGGAAAACCTAACGCGGTTTTCTGGCATAAGAGAGATTTATGGGCGCCCCGAGATCCTGGCGGCGCCGAACCCGGACCGCTCGGGTTCCTCTCGAGCCTTCCGAATCAACACCCCAAGCAAAAACCACCCGAAATGGAAACCCCCGTCCCGCAACCATGGGCTGCACAGCCAAAATGTTTGCGAGCGGCCTTACGTGGTTGGCGGCAGGGACTGTCATGTGGGCCGCGGCGCTTATTGCTGTTCGAGGGCCGATTTCAACAGAGGGAGACGACGGCCGCTCGTCGCGGACACGCGGTGGCGCGCCGCTCCGTTCCCGTACCCAGAGGGCTGCGCTCGATCTGACGTCGGTCGCGATAACTTCGGTCACTATTTTATTATGAAGACTAACATCATCGAAACAACGGGCGCCTGCCGCCTTGAAACCCACGTCTCGGAGCACAAGACGTTCACGGAATACCGGATCACGGCCACGGTCGAGGGCGCCATGCCCGCGGGCGCAGCCGCTGATGACCTGTTCTCGCAGGTTGCCTCCACGCTCGTCACCCGAAAGATCCAGCCGATCCAGGAAAAGATCTATGGGTTAAAACGGGCCCGGGCGAATGTGCTGTCCCGCAGGGACAGTATTTACAGGCAACGGGGCCTTGACCGCACGGTGCCGGTCACCTGGATCCAGGGTGAACCTCTCCAAGGTTGCGACTTTGTCGGCGTCCAGATCTGGGGCGTGGCGCCGACGGACGGCGAAGAGTGCGTGACGACGGTGAGCAATCCTGTCACCGGGCGCGGTCGCGCTTGGCAGGGATTGGGATTCCGGATGCTGCACCTGCCGAGCGTTCGGGGGACGACGGAGTCGGGTGGCCTCGCCAGCGGTGCCGCCGAGCAGGCCACGCAGATGTTCACCAACGTGGAGCAGGGCCTCAAGGCCCACGGGATGAACTACACGGACGTGGTCCGCACCTGGATCTACTCCGCGCGCCTGCTCGACTGGTACCGGGAGCTCAACACGATCCGCACCGGGATCTACCGCGCGGCCGGCCTCGGCGTGGAGGGTGGCCCGGAGTTTCCCGCAAGCACGGGCATCATGGGTCACTCCGACGACGAGGAGTGCGTGATGGACGTCCTGGCGCTCCAGACCGACGGCCCGGAGCGCGCGCGGGCGACCGCGATTCGCCGCAGTCCGCGGCAGGACTCCTCGTTCTCCTACGGGAGCTCCTTCTCCAGGGGGATGGCCATCGAGATCGAGGGCCGGCGCACAGTTCACATCTCGGGGACGGCAAGCATCAACGCGGCCGGAGCCAGCACCTATCTGGGCGACGCGGAGCACCAGAGCCTGGATACGCTCATGAGCATTGCGGCTATTCTGAAGGACCAGGGGGGTTCCCTTAACGACATCAAGTCGGCGACGCTTTTCTGCAAGAGCCGGGAAAGCTACGATGCGTGGGAGCGCGCCACCCAACTGCTCGGCATCCCCCCCATCCCCAAGGTGTGCGTGATTGCCGACGTGTGCCGCGGCGACCTCCTTGTCGAGATGGAGGCGGTCGCGGTCATCTGAGGCATGGACAATCCCCCGATGGGACCCTCCGCCTCCCCGTCTTTTCCCTGCAACCCAGCCCGTGACAGTGGGGTCCGGGCTCTGGCTTCCCCCGCAGCCCTCGCCGAAAAGCACCCCCTCGACGAGCGGGGCGCTGGGCTGATTGCCGAAAGGCGTCGCGAGATCGCCGCTGCGCTCGCCGGCGATGACGACCGGCTAGTTGTGGTCGTGGGACCGTGCTCTATCCATGATCCCAAGGCAGCGCTCGATTATGCGGAGAGGCTCGCCGATGTGGCCTGGACGCACGCCGACGATCTAATCGTGGTCATGCGGGTTTACCTTGAGAAGCCACGTACCGTGGCAGGATGGAAGGGTCTCACCAACGACCCCGGCCTTGACGGATCGTTCGACGTGAACGAGGGGCTGCGGTGTGCACGCGAGCTACTCCTCGAGGTAACCCGCCTAGGGCTTCCCGCCGCAACGGAGTTCCTGGATACGCTCCTCGGGCCGTTCTACTCGGACCTGGTTTCCTGGGGAGTGATTGGCGCCCGGACGGTGGAAAGCCAGATCCACCGCGAGCTCGCCTCCGGGCTCCCCATGCCGGTTGGCTTCAAGAACAGAACGGACGGCGATGTGAAGGTGGCCGTGGATGCGATCCGCGCGGCCCGGCTCCCCCACCACATCCCCGCGCTCGCTCCCAGTGGGAATCCGGCCGTCATAGGCACAAGCGGCAACCTCAGGACCCACGTCGTCCTGAGGGGCGGAACGCGGGGGCCCAACTTCTCCGCTGCGGATGTGGCCGCTGCCCTGCACCTCCTTTGCAGACACGGGCTCCCGCCCCACGTGATGGTCGACTGCGGGCACGCCAATAGCGGCAAGGATCCTTCGAGGCAGCCCGACATTGCGTCCAGCCTTGCGGCGCGGGTGCGTTCCGGGGACCGGGCGATCGTCGGGGTCATGCTGGAGAGCAACCTGGTGGCGGGTTCCCAGGAGGCCTCGGCAAGGCCCCTGGTGTATGGCCAGAGCATCACCGATCCGTGCCTGTCGTGGAAGGCGACCATTCCCGTCCTTGGCGAGCTCGCGAGGGCCGTCAAAACGCGTAGGCGCCTTTGGAAATGCTCCCGGTCCGGGGCCCTCGAACAGGTTTCCTCCTAGGTCGGGCAAAACGCTGCTTCTGTCCAATGCCTAAAACGGTCCCTTCCCCAGCATCCCGCCACTGCGAGCGGGCGTTTCACCCCAATTTGATTTCCATCCAACGACGGCGTTTGGGATACTCTCGGCGTTAACCCCGGTGCCCCACGCCTCCAACAGAACCTCCTTTATAGTGCCCCGTTCCGTTGAATGGATCGTTCGGGTGGGCGTCATGATGGATTTCCTGGGCCACGGGATGGTGGGCTTTGGAAGGCCCGCAGCCTGGGCGAACTACTTTGGGGTCGTGGGCATCGGCCACGACACCGCGTACGGCCTCATGCCCTGGGTCGCAATCATGGACGTTACCACGGCTCTGATGGCGCTCATCTTTCCGGTTCGGGCGTTCGTGTTTTTCATGACCCTCTGGGCCCTGTGGACGGCGCTGCTGCGTCCGCTTGCGGGAGAGCCGTTCTGGGAGGCTTTGGAGCGGGCCGGAAACTACGGCGCTCCTTGGGCGCTTTACCTGGTCCTCGGAGAGCAGAGATTTGGGGACTGGCTTCGCGGCGGCGTCGCCGAGTTTTTCGGCGAGCGGCGCAAGCGCGAGGTCTGCATGGTCCTGCGCCTCACGACCGTGGCGCTCCTACTGGGCCACGGAGCGCTCGGGTTGCTCGTGCGAAAGCCGCTCCTAGCCTCCCACTACGCGTCGATCGGCCTAGGGGGTGCGGCGATCGAGCCCTGGGTGGGAGCCTTTGAGATTCTCCTATCCATGGCCGTCCTTGCCAGGCCCGGGTTTGGACTTCTCCTATTCGTGTTCGCATGGAAACTCGCCACGGAGCTGCTTTCCCCGGTCGCTGGGTCCTCGTTCTGGGTTTTTGTCGAGCATGGCGGAAGCTACGCGGCGCCGCTGGCGCTCGCGTTCCTGCAGCTCGCCTGGCTTACCGACGAGGCGCCCGCGGAGGTCTACCGCGTGGCGGGCGGCGTCCTTGACGATAACCCTTCCGGGACTCCAAACCCCGTGTGAGGGAGGTATCGCGAGGTCGAATTCTCTTCTCCGCGCCTAGCGATCCATCAGGAATTTCTCAAAGCGACCCCTCAGGCTCCGGCTGAGCGGAATCCGCGTGCCGTTCCTGAGGAGAATGCTGTAGTCGCCCATCGAATTGGGCTGGAGCTCCTTCACCTGGTCGATCCGGACGAGCGCCGAGCGGTTGACGCGCGTGAAATGCTGCGGCCCAAGGCGCTCCTCTATGGACGCGAGCGTGTCGCGCGGCATAAGCCGTTCGCCGGACGAGGTGTGGATGACCACATAGTTGTCCGCCGCCTCCACCCACACGATCTCGTCAAATTTGAGGAAGACGAACCGGCCGTCAGCCTTGACCGCAAGCCGTTCGGCCTTCGGTGCGGCGGGCGCACCCGAATTGGCCAGGGCACCCTCGATGCGCGCGCCCAGGTCGCCCGCGCGCCTGGCGTTCACGAACTCGGCCGCACGCTCAAGCGCGGTCTCCAGGCGCTCCCTGTCGAACGGCTTAAGGACATAGTCGACGGCCCGGACTCCGAAGGCGTCCACGGCAAACTTGTCGTATGCGGTCACGAAGACCACCGCGGGCCGCTCGTGGGGCTCGAGCCCGGCGACCACCTGCAGGCCGTCGCAGCCGGGCATCTGCATGTCGAGGAACACGATGTCGGGCTTGTCGCGGCGGATGCCCTCGATGGCCTCGGTGCCGCTGCCGTATTCGCCGACGATCTCGTACGAGACGTCCTTGGGCAGGAGGGAAAGCAGGCGCGAGCGCGCGAGCGGCTCGTCGTCGGCGACAAGGATGCGGAGCTTGCTCATGGGGTGGACGTGCTGAATGGAATCGTTATCCGCACACACATGCCGCCTTCCGGGCGGTTGACCAGTTCGAATTTCTGGCGGTCGCCGTAAAGCTCGGACAGCCGTGCCCGGGTATTGGCGACCCCGATGCCCTCCCGCTTGAGCCCCTCCTTGGGGATTCCGGCTCCGTTGTCGGAGACCGTTAGCACCAGGTTCCCGTCCTGGCGGCGGGCCTTGAGCTCTATGAGCCCCGACTTCGCGTGGGGCTCAACCCCATGACGCATCGCGTTCTCCACCATGGGCTGGAGGATCAGGCTAGGGACCATCGCGTCGATGGCTTCGCCCTCGATGTCGATCACGGTCTGGAGGCGGTTGCGGAACCGGATCTTCTCGATGTCCAGGTACCGCTCCAGGAAGGCGACCTCCTCGCGCAGGGTCGTCTTGGGCGCGCCGGTCTGGGACATCGTGATCCGAAGCAACTCGCTCAGGCGCACCAGCATCTTGTCGGCCGCTTCGACATCCGTGTGCATGAGCGACGCGATGCCGTTCAGGGTGTTGAAGAGGAAGTGGGGCTTGAGCTGGTGGAGGAGCGCCTGAAGGCGCGCCTCCGTGAGGTGCTTTTCGAGCTCGAGCGTCTGGACGGTCTGCTCATTGTACTTTCCGTAGTAGTCGAGCGCATGGCTCACCGAGATAATGACGCCGTAGACCAGCAGGTTGAACGGGAACGTCCGAACGAGGAGCGGGTGGAAAATGTCCCCGAAGGGGGTAGGCTCCCCGACGATCATGCTGTCGATCTTCCCCACGGCGGCCCTTAGCGTGATGTAGACCAGGGAAAACACGAGTGCGGCGCCCAGGTGGATGGCCGCCGTGATCCACCGGGTGCCCCGCTCCGGCGGGAAGCGCCTCGCCATCCACGTGACGGGAATCGCGAGTATCCCGTAGACGTACCAGTCCTCGAGGGAGTCGCTGATCGCCTCGCCCCAGGAGATAGACCGGCCGAGGAAATTGCTCGAGAGGTAGATCTCGCTTGCGATCGCCAGCCCCACGAGCGTCCACACCGCCGTCCACCCGGAAAGGCTCAGGAGTTTCTGTGTGGTCGACCGGGCGCTCATCCGAGAGAAAGGTTTTTACTTCGTCCAACCAGAGGTCAATAGCAGTCCGTGACTGTTTTTGCGGCTGAGCCGCGCCGCACCCCATGATTTTAACCCAAAATGCCCGCCGCAGGACACCGTGACAAAGAGGGGAGTGCCCCGGGCGGCGCGATCTCCCCCCTGGTGCCGGTGCTCGTGCCGCTGGCCGTGGCGGCAATCCTGATCGGCGTATGGTTCTCGAAGCTGTTCCCGTTCGCGTCGCCTCCAAGCGCCCCGCCTCCAGTGCGGTTCACGGACGTGACGCGCGAGTCGGGAATCGCGTTCGATCACGACAACGGGTCGCGTGGGGAGGACCAGGCGCCCACCACGCTCCCTGGCGCGGTTGCGTTCCTCGACTATGACAATGACGGGCGCCCCGACCTTTTCTTTGTCGCGGGGACGGCGTGGCCCTGGAACCCGCCCCTGGCGGGCAAGCCCTCGACGGGTGCTCTCTATCACAACGACGGAAACGGGCACTTTACGGATGTGACCCGGGGGTCCGGGCTCGATGTGGAGATGCTCGGGATGGGGGCCGCCGTCGGGGACTACGACGGCGACGGGCTCCCCGACATCTTCGTCACCGGCATCGGAGGCAACCACCTCTTCCACAATGAGGGCAATGGCAAGTTCAGGGAGGTGACTGCGTTTGCGGGCGTAGGCGGCGACCCCCACGTGTGGAGTTCCGGCGCGGTCTGGCTCGACGTCTTCGGCGACGGCCGCCTCGACCTGGTGGTGTGCAACTATGCGCGCTGGGCCAGCCAGACAAACCTGAGGGACGCCCTGACGGCGGAGTTCGCGGGTCCCTCGTACACGGCCCCGGCGGGGTTCGTGAGCGTGTTCCCGTCGGTCTACCGCAATCTCGGAAACGGCAAGTTTTTGGACGTTTCAGCGAGGGCGGGGCTGGATGTCTTGGACCGCCAGACCGGCTATCCTCGGGCCTTTCCCCTGGTTGCCGCCGCCGTCGACCTGAACGGGGACGGGAAGCTGGATCTGGTCTTCAAGTACCAGTCGGGAGCCGATATGCTTTTCCTGAACCAGGGCGACGGGACCTTCCGGCCCTGGACGCCGCCCGCCGAGGGAAGGCGTGACGGCGTGTCGGCGGGCCTCGTGGGCGAGGGTGCCCTGCCGTTGTCACGCCTAGGGCAGCAGGCCGGCCGCTTCGGGATCCTGCGGGCAGCGGGCTTGGTCATGGCCCCAGCGCAGGACGAGGGCGTTGTGTGCCACCTGCAGGACAAGCTCGGGGTCGCGCTCCTCGACTACGACCTGGACGGAAGGATCGACGTCTTCTCCGGCAACGGCCTTGCGGAGCCGAGCCTCGAGCATTTCGAGCACGGTCGCGACTTTGCGGCCGCGCCGTCCCTGATCTGGAACAATGGAAGAAGCTGGGTGCGGGGAGCGGTGAGGGGCGCAGTCGGTTTCGCCCGGGGCGTCGCGGTTGCCGACGTGTACGGAAGCGGAAGCCTTGACGTCGTCATCGCCCAGAACGGCGGCCCGGCGCGCCTGCTCCGCAACGACCTGCGCTCGCACAGCGCGTGGCTTCGGGTGGACCTGGTGGGAACGCATTGCCAGCGCGATGCGGGCGGGGCCCGGGTGGAGGTGCATACGCCCCGGGGGGTTCTCCTGCAGACCATGGAGCCTGCCATGGGCTTCATGGCACAGTCCGAGAAGACACTGACGTTTGGCCTTGGGATTGACGACCGCGTCCGGAAGGTGGTGGTTCGGTGGCCGAGCGGGGTCATCCAGGAGGTTCACCCCGAAGGCGTGAACCGGCGGATCGTGATCACCGAGCCCAGGTAGTAAATGCGCAGCCCCGCGCGGATTGTCCCGCGTGCGCCGCCGTTCGCCCCTCAATCGGCCGACTTGGCCACAAAGGCCTTTAAACGGGGTTCGTTCGGCAACCAAAATTGCGCAGTCCTAACCTCCCTTTTTGGGCTTAGCCCCAGGCCGCTCGCCCCATTTATAACCCCATGATAATTAGACCCTATCGTTCCCTATCGCTCGCCTTGTCTTTGTGCGCGGTGTCGCTTTCGCGCCTCATGGCCGGAAATCCGGTCATCGACTGGAATGAGCAGGCAATCGATGCGACCCGCCTTGGGCGCAACGCCGCGCCGCAGGTCGCCCTTTACCTGGCGACCTACCACGTCGCGATCTACGACGCGGTGAACGGCATTACGCGCACCAACCGCGGGTGGCTCGTGAACGACCCGGCACCCGCGGGCGCAAACATCGACGCAGCCATCGCAAGCTCGGCCTACACGGTGCTCACGAACTTGTGGTCATGGACCAATCCCCGCGTTGTGCAGGCGGCCTACGACAAGGCGCTGGCAGCCATCCCCGATGGCCAGTCCAAGATCGACGGCATCGCCTGGGGCAAGAAGGTCGCCGAGGCGGTGATGGCGAAGCGGGCCGACAGCGGTTACAATAAGCCCATTCCGGGCAAGTACTCGAGCGACGAGCCCGGCAAATGGAGGGAGACGCCCCCGACGTTCCGCCCGCCGCTTCTGCCCTTCTGGGGCACCGTGACGCCCTTTGTTATGACCTCCCAGTCGCAGTTCCGCGCGCCGCCGCCCTACACCGTCGATTCGAAGACCTATGCAGATGAGGTCACCTACGTTAACAAGGTCGGCGCCCGCGACGGGGCCGACCGCGACGAGTACCAGACCCTCAGCACGCCCTTCTGGTCGGATGACCTGGGCACCTCGGCCCCCCCGGGACACTGGAACATGGTGGCCCAGGACATCGCGCGCCGCAGGAACATGTCGGTGCCCGACACGGCACGCTTTTTCGCTCTCATTGACCTTGCCGAGGCCGACACCGGCATCGCCATCTGGGAGACGAAGTATTTTTACAGGACGTGGAGGCCCGAGACCGCGATCCGTGAAATGGATACAAAGCTGAACCCGAACGCGGCCCAGAACCCCGAGTTCATTCCCAACATGCCATCGCCCCCGTTCCCCGCCTATGTGTCCGGGCACAGCGGGTTCTCGGCCGCGGCGGCGCGGATGATCGCGCTCTTCATCGGCACCGACGATGTGGAGTTCTCGGTCGCCTCGGACGGGCTGCCGGGCGTCATCCACACGTTCAAGAAGCTCTCGGACGCGCAGCGTGAGGTCGGAATGAGCCGCGTCTTTGGCGGCATCCACGTGATGTCCGACAACCTTGAGGGGCAGAAGATCGGCATGAAAGTCGCCGACTGGGTCTACGCGAACGCACTGGCCCCGGCCTCAAAATAACAGCCTTAACCCTCTTAAAATGTCCACGAAGTCCCTATTCTTTACGGCATGCTGCGCCGTCGCGCTCTCGGCGAAGGCCGATCCCTCCTACGTTGCCTCGCCGCTTAAGCCGAGGCTTCCAGCCCCGGAGGGTGAGCCTCTCTTCCAGGTCTTGGCGCCCGAGGACACGGGCGTCACCGTCCCCAACGTCTACAACGACCCGCGCATGTGGGGGGACCGCTTCAGGGAGCTGACTCTCGGAGCCGTCGAGACAGGGCTCGCCGTGGCGGACTTCTCCGGGAGCGGGCTCCTGGACGTATTCGTCGTCTCGCGCAATGGCCCGTGTGCGCTTTACCGGCAGACGTCGCCTTTTAAGTTCGTCAACGTAGCGGCGGCAGCGGGTGTCGACTGCACCAACCACGGGCCTGGCAGCGTTGTCAGCGCGACCGCGGTGGACATCAACCAGGACGGGTTACCCGACCTGTACGTGTGCCGGTTCGACGCCCCGAACCTGCTTTTCATAAACAATGGCGACGGGACGTTCACGGAACGGGCGAAGGAATACGGCCTCGATGTAAAGGATGCCAGCGTCGAGGCGACGTTCGCGGACTACGACGGCGACGGCTACCTCGACTGCTTCATCCTCACCAACGTCCTCGACTTCTCGAAGACGCCGCAGGGGCGCCGGAACTACCTGTTCCACAACAACGGAAACGGAACGTTCACGGACGTCTCCAAGAAGGCCGGGATCTGGGGCCTCTCGCAGGGCCACACCGCCCTTTGGTTTGACGCCAACCAGGACGGTTGGCCCGACCTTTACATTGCAAACGACTTCGAGACCCCGGACCGCTTCTACCTCAACAACGGCGACGGCACCTTCACCGACATGGTCGACGAGAAGCTGCCGCACGTCACCTATTTCTCGATGGCGGGCGACTCGGGGGACCTCAACAACGACGGCCTCATCGACTTCATGGTCGTCGACATGCGCGACCACACCCACGCGGGCTTCATGACGGGCCTAGAGGAGCAGGGCAGAGGGCTATGGGAGATGGAACGGGTGCCCGAGCTCATCCCGCAGTACATGTGGAATTCCGTGTACATCAACACGGGCACGGATCGCTACCAGGAGGTGGCCCACCTGATCGGGGTCGATGCCACGGGCTGGACCTGGGCTGCGCGCATGGCGGACCTCGACTGCTCGGGCCGCCAGGACCTCTTCTTTGTCGGCGGCATGATCCGCGACTTCACGAACCCCGACCTCGTGGACAAGCAGAACATCGCCCCGAACGTGAACGCACGGGGAGCCGTCTGGAAGAACTCCCCGGAGCGCAGGGAGCACACGCTCGCATACAAGAATCTCGGGGACCTGAAGTTTGAGGACGTGAGCGCAAAGTGGGGGCTGGACCACGTGGGCGTCTCCTTCGGGGCGGCCCTGGTCGACTTGGACAACCGGGGTGTCCTCGACATCATCTACAACAACTACGAGGGGCCGCCCACGGTCATCCGAAACAACACGACGGAGGGCCACCGGCTCATGGTGAAGCTGGCCGGCCGCGTCCCGAACCGTGACGGGATCGGCGCGGAGATCCGCATCGAGACGGCGTCCGGCATCCAGGTCCGCCAGGTCTACACGGAGCGTGGTGTCGTCACGAGCGAGCCGTCGACGGTCCACTTCGGCCTGGGCGGCGACACCTCGATTAACAAGCTCACGATCCACTGGCCGAACGGCCAGGTCCAGGTGCTCGAGGACCTTCCGGTCGACAAGCTTCTCACGATCAGGCAGCCCGACCTCGCCCCGGGCGAGGTGGCACGCAGGCCGCCGGCGCACATCACCCATCCTGCCGATCCGGCCGCGCTGTTTGCCGAGTCGGCCCACGCAAGGGGGATCGACTTTGTCGACGCGCCCCTGCCCGCGGACGAGTTCAGCGCCCAGCGCCTCCTGCCCCGGCGCCTTGGCATGAACGGCCCAGCAATAGCGGTGGCCGATGTGAATGGGGACGGCATCGCCGACGTGTTTGTCAGCGGGACGGGGGGCCAGGCCGGCGTCCTCTATCTCGGCCAGGCTGACGGTTCATACAAGCCTGCCCCGGACCAACCCTGGGCCTCGGTGAAGGACTCTGACGACGTGGGGGCGGTGTTCCTCGACACGACCGGAAGCGGCCGGCCCGACCTCCTTGTCTCGGGGGGCGGCGTCAGGCATGGGCGCGGCGACCCCGCGCTCGGCTGCAGGCTTTATCTGAACGATGGCAAAGGGCATTTCAGCGTGGCTCCCGACGGCACCGTGCCGGCGACGGGCGAGTCGTCCTGCGTCGTCGCTGCGGCGGACTTTGACGCCAGCGGAAAGCCGGGGTTCTTCGTCGGGGGCAGGCTCGTGCCGGGTCATTGGCCGGCCACGCCCAAGAGCTTCCTGTTTCGCAACGTTGGTGGAAAGTTCGTGGACGTGACCGACGAGCTTGCCCCGGGTCTTAGGAACATCGGGATGGTGACCGCCGCAGTGTGGGCCGACGTCGACCACGACGGGCGGCCGGACCTGGTGCTTGCGACAGAGTGGGGCCCGATCGTCTATTTCCACAATAACGGCCATGGCTTAGACAACTGGACCGACAAGGCCGGGCTTTCAAAGCGCACCGGCTGGTGGAGTTCGCTTGCCGTGGCCGACCTGAACGGGGACGGCCGCCTGGACATCATCGCCGGCAACGTGGGACTTAACACCAAGTACCACGCAAGCCCGAGCGAGCCGGCGGTTCTCCTAGCCGGCGACCTGGATGGGAGCGGCAAGGACCAGATCGTCGAGGCGCAGTACGAGGGCGGGAAGCTCTACCCCGTGCGTGGGCGCAGCAAGCTGGCCTATGTCTTTCCCTGGATCCGGAAGAAATTCCCGACCTACGAGGCCTACGCGCATGCGACCATAGGGGACATCTTCCCGGCCGAGGCCCTCGCGAAGTCCCACCGTTTCGAAGCCAACGAGCTGGCGAGCGGCGTCTACTTCCAGAAGGCCGACGGCTCCTTTGAATTCAAGCCGCTGCCCAGCTACGCGCAGATCTCGCCGATAAACGGCATCGTGGTCCGCGACCTGGACGGCGACGGGATCCTGGACGTGTACTGCGTCGGCAGCAACTTCGGCCCCGAACCCTCAACAGGGCGGTTTGACGGCGGGGTGGGGGTCCTCCTTAAGGGTGACGGGCATGGAGGCCTCACGCCGGTGCCAGCGTGGCACAGTGGTCTCGTTGCCGCGGGCGACGCTCGGTCGGCGGTCGCCTTGGACTTGCCTGGCGAGAAGGGCATACCCCCGCTAGCCGTCTCTCAGTGCAACGGCCCCGTGCTCGTCTTCACGCCAAACCCGCACCCCGTCCTGGCGACAAGACCTCTGGTCCTGCGCTGATGACAGGCCTTTGGGGCGTCGTCGTCCCAGGCCAATTTGTGACGGAAGGCCTTTAATGCTAAAGGATTATCTGATCTATGGTCGGATTTGATTGTACAGATATATAAATGATATCATATCAATATCTGTATTAATTCTACCTCCCATGAACTCTGATCCCAAAATCCTCGTCACGACCCACCGCGAGCAGCCTACCTCGACCCCGAGCGGGTGGATGTACCTCTTCCTCATCCTTGCAGCCCTTGTATTTGGGCTCGTCCTCCTTGCCTTCGGCGCCAGCCACCAGTCACTCCTGCCTGTCGCCATCGGCTTCCTGCTGATGATCGGCTCGTTCGTGTCCCTTGGAGGATTCTTCACGCTCCAGCCGAATGAGGCGGCGGTCTTCACGCTGTTCGGCGAGTACAAGGGAACCGCCCGCCAGAACGGCTTCCTTTGGGCCAATCCCTTCTACCGCAAGTTCAAGATATCGCTTCGCGTGCGAAACCTGAACGGCGACAAGCTCAAGGTGAACGACAAGCGGGGCAACCCGGTTGAGATCGCCGTGGTGATCGTGTGGCGCGTCCAGGACACCGCTCAGGCCGTCTTCGACGTGGACAGCTACGAGAACTTCATCCGGATCCAGAGCGAGTCGTGCGTCAGGCACATCGCGAGCAGCTACCTTTATGACGACGGCGAGCCGAATGAGCTGACATTGCGTGGAAGCGGTGCCGAGGTCGCTGTCGCCCTCGCAAAGGAGCTCCAGGAACGCCTGGCCCGGGCCGGCATCGGCATCGAGGAGGCGCGCCTCACACACCTGGCTTATGCGCCAGAGATTGCCCAGGCCATGCTCCGGCGCCAGCAGGCTGAGGCCGTGATCGCCGCGCGGCAGAAGATCGTTTTCGGGGCCGTCGGTATGGTCGAGATGGCCCTGCGTGAGCTCTCGGAAAAGGGCGTCGTGAAGCTCGACGAGGAGCGCAAGGCGGCGATGGTATCGAACCTCCTGGTCGTGCTCTGCGGCGAGACGCAGACCCAGCCCGTCGTGAACACCGGGACGCTCTACACCTGAGCGGCCGGTACCGCCCGGGCCCCTTCCAGCCATGAATGTGGTGAACCAGTCCTTCCAGTCCGCCCCGCTCGGGCGCCGCTGCTTGATCCCGGTCGCCGTCGTGGGCGCGCTCATCGTCTGCGGCGCCGCGGTGAACGTCATCCGGGTGGCGATGAGTCCCGCGCATCAGGAGCCCAGTGTCCGGGTCATGGCCACGTTTTCACCGGTGGTGGTCCTGGTCGCCTACGTTGGCGCGTTCCTCTTAGAAAGGGCGCGAGCGTCCCATTTCCGCATCGAGGGCAATGCCCTGGTCCTTTGCAAGAAGCGGTACCCGCTGGAGGGACTCCTCTCCGTCGAGCGGGACAGCAAAGTGCTCCGCCGGGCGGTGAAGCTCTGGGGCAACGGGGGTCTCGGTGCGATCCGGGGCAAGTACTGGAGCAAGCGGATCGGCAAGTTTGATGCCTTCCTGACCGACACCGACCACGCGGTCGTCCTGCGCTGGCCGGGAAGGATCGTCGCGGTGTCTCCCTCGGATCCGGAATTCTTCATGGGGTCCGCGCGGGAGGCGGCGGCCCTCCGATGACCCGGCCGCACCCCGTCTCCTAGGATGGCTGACGACCGCAAGGCATTCCTCCTGCGAACCGACCCCCTGCTCTGGAGGGAGGTCGAGAAATGGGCCGCGGACGAGCTCAGGAGCGTGAACGGGCAGATCGAGTTTGTCCTCAGGGACGCCGTCCGCCGGAGACGGGGAGCCGGGTCTGCCCTGGGCGCGCCTCCTGCCGAGGAGCCTCCTTCTCCTCCCCCCGCGGCCGCCTAGGCGGTTGGGCTGACGAAGGGCATTGCCTCCCGCGGCGACTTCGCGGAATTTCCTGCAGCAAAACCAGCGCCCCCTTTGACACCGTCTGAAGCACAGAAGCGGATCGCGGACCTCCGCGCGGAGGTGGCCCTCCACGACGAGCGCTACTATCGCCAGGCCCGCCCCGAGATAACCGACCAGGAGTACGACCGCATCAAGCGCGAGCTCGGGGACCTCGAGCGGCGCTACCCGGGCGCGTCTGCAGGCGACTCGCCCACAATCCGGGTCGGGGACGACCGCGCCGAGGGATTCCAGACCTACCGCCACCGCCAGGCGATGCAGAGCCTCGACAACACGTACTCAGAGACGGAGCTGCGGGAATTTCACGCGCGCCTGGTCAAGCTCCTCGGCCGGGATGATCTCTCGTATGTCGTCGAGCCGAAGGTGGACGGGCTGGCGGTGAGCCTCACCTACGTTAAAGGGGCCCTCGTGCGCGCGGTGACCCGGGGCAACGGAACGGAGGGCGACGACGTGACCGCGAACGCGCTCACGATACGAACGCTGCCGCGCAAGCTGAAGGCGTCGGCGGGCGCGCCCGTTCCCGAGCTGATCGAGATACGCGGCGAGATCTACATGTCGACCGCCGAGTTCGACCGGATAAACGCGGCGCGGGACGCCGAGGGCGAGGAGCGCTATGCAAATCCCCGAAATCTCGCGGCGGGCACCATCAAGCTCCTCGACCCCAGGGAGGTTGCCGAGCGCCGGCTCGAGATCGTCCTCTACGGGATCGGCGCCTGCGAGCCGGCCGAGGCCGCGGGGGAGACGCAGTCGGGCTACCACGCCCGTGTGCGCGCGTGGGGCCTTCCGTCGGTCGAGAGGCTATGGACGGCCAGCGGGATCGACCAGGTCTGGGCCGCGATCGGGGAACTCGACCGCGCGAGGGGGAAGTTCGCCTACGGCACCGACGGGGCGGTCGTTAAGCTCGACTCGCTCGCGCTCCAGCGCGAGGCCGGGAGCACGAGCCGCGCGCCACGCTGGGCCATGGCGTACAAGTTTGCCGCCGAGCGCGCGGAGACCCGCCTCCTTTCGATCTCGGTGCAGGTGGGACGCACGGGGGTCCTGACGCCGGTGGCTGAGCTTGAGCCGGTCTCGCTCGCCGGATCCACGGTCGCGCGGGCCACGCTCCACAACAAGGACGAGATTGCCCGGAAGGACATCCGCGTGGGCGACTTTGTCTATGTGGAGAAGGCCGGTGAGGTGATCCCGGCCGTGGTCGGCGTGAACACGGCACGACGGACGCCCGAATGCGTCGCATTCGAGTTTCCCAAGAAATGCCCGGCCTGCGGGACCCTTGTGGTGCAGGCCGAGGGGGAGGTCGCGCTGCGCTGCCCCAATTACGAATGCCCCGTCCAGGTTCGCCGCAGGGTCCTTCACTTCGCCTCGAAGGCGTGCGTCGACATTGACGGCATGGGCGAGGCGATGGTCGACGTCGTGGTCGGCAAGGGATGGGTCCGCGGGGTAGCCGACATTTACAGGCTCCGGCGCGAAGACCTCCTCGGGCTCGGGAAAAGCGTGGAGAAGTCATCGGACAACCTATTGGCTGCCATAGCGAAGAGCAAAAAGGCGGACCTGTGGCGCTTTGTCCATGGCCTCGGGATCGCACACGTGGGGGCGGCCGCCGCCAAGGACCTGGCATCGCGGTTTGGTAGTCTGGAGGCGCTCTCCGAGTCCAAATACGGGGACTACATCAGCGAGTCCAAGGAAAGCCTTATCGCCGGGATCGGGCCGACGATGGCCGATGCGATCGTCGGCCATTTTAACCAGCCCGTGAACCGGGCGCTCGTGCATGACCTCCTGGAGGCGGGGGCGGAGCCGGCGAAACCCGCCGCGGCTGCGCCCAGCACCGGGCCGCTCCTTGGAAAGACCTTCGTCCTCACGGGGACGCTCCCGTCGATGACCCGCGAGGAGGCCGCCTCGCGGATAGAGGCGGCGGGAGGCAAGATAGCGTCGAGCGTCAGCAAGAAGACGAGCTACGTGCTCGCCGGGGCCGATGCGGGCTCAAAGCTTGAGAAGGCCCGCGCCCTGGGCGTGCCGGTGATCGCGGAGGAGGATCTCCTCTCGATGACCCGGACCTAGTATTGCTGCAGGGCCTGCGAGAGCTCCTGCATGAACGCCTGGGCGTCCGCGGGCGATGGGCGGTATCCGGGCTTGCTGACCTCGATCAGGCCGGGCCGGCCCTGGAGGTCCACGACCCACTTTCCGGTCACGCCCCCGGGAAACGAGACGGTGCCCGTGGCCATGGCCGCGGGGTTCAGGTTGACCTTGTCGACCGTCACCGTGACGCCCGATGCCTGCGCGGGCGCCGCTTCGTCCTCCGGCGGCAGGCCCTCGTCTTCGGCCGGCGACAGGCCGAGCTTCTCCTTTGCCTTGTCGATAAAGCCCTTCTTCTCGGCCGGGGGCTTGGCTGCGGGTGGGGCCTTGCTCACATCGCTTGCGTCCACCTTTGGGGCTGTGTCCTTTATCTGGAGGTTCAGGTCATCCACCATGAACCGCACGTCCATGTAGGTCATCGAGACCTTGAACTGGTCGGACAGCTTCTTCTGCACCGTGTAAAGGTTGTCGCCTGAGGCGACCCATTCCGACACGGCCTTCGTCTGCTCGGGAGTGAGAGTCATGGATGAATGCCTGATCTAAACCCCTTTTCCTCGCCAACTCAAGCCGGGCAACGGGTTTGCCGCGCTATCGAGAAAGCTGGGTCTTCAGGAACTCGACACTGCCCCGCATCGAGGCGTCCTGCTCCATCATGTTCTCCACGGCCTTGCAGGCGTGGATCACGGTTCCGTGGTCGCGGCCGCCGAAGGCGTCCCCAATTTCCTGGAGGGAGTGCTTGGTGAGCGTGCGGGCCAGGTACATCGCGGCCTGGCGCGGGATGGCGATGTTGTTGGGCCTGCGCTTGCTCGTCATGTCGCTGTGGCGGATCTGGAAGTGGTCGGCGACGCGCTTCTGGATCGTCTCAATGGTAAGGATGCTCTGGGCCTGCTCGACCAGCATGTCGTGCAGGAGGCGCTCTGTCGTGGCCAGGTCGAGCGGCTTGTTGCTGAGCGCGCTGTAGCTGGCGACCTTGATCATCGCGCCCTCAAGCCGGCGGATGTTCTTGGTTATGTTCTGGGCTATGAACGTGATGATCGGCTCGGGCAGGCCGCATTTGAGGGTCGCGGCCTTCGTGCGGAGGATGGCGATGCGGGTCTCGAGGTCGGGCGCCTGGATGTCCGCCGGGAGGCCCCATTCAAAGCGAGAGACGAGCCTCGCCTCCAGCTTCTGGATCTCGCTGGCCCTGCGGTCACTTGAAAGGACAATCTGCTTCCCGGACTCGAAGAGATCGTTGAAGGTGTGGAAAAACTCCTCCTGGATGCGCTCCTTGCCGGCAAGGAACTGCACGTCATCGAGGAGCATCACGTCGGCATGGCGGTACTTCTGGCGGAACTTCACCATCCCGTTCTCCTGCAGGGCCTGGATGAAGTCGTTTGTGAACTTCTCCGTGGAGAGGTAGGCGACGCGGGCATCCGGATTGTTGCGCAGGATGGCGTGGCCGATCGCATGCATCAGGTGCGTCTTGCCGAGCCCGGTCTCGCCGTAGATGAAGAGGGGGTTGTAGGCCTGCGCCGGCGCCTGGGCCACGGCAAGGGCTGCGGCGTGCGCCATCTGGTTGTTCGCACCGACGACGAATGTCTCAAACGTGTTACGGAGGTTGAGGGTGCCCGGGGCCGGGCCCCGGTCGTCGCCACGTGACAATTTGCGGACGCCCGCGGAGGTGCGCGGGCGGGCTGCGGGCGCTGACGCCTCCGCGGCGCGGTGGTTACCCATGCCCCTGGCCCCGCCGTCGGTCTTCTGCAGGTTCACGTTCACGGCGCGGCCGGCCGTGAGCTTTAGGCGCTGCGAAATCAGGTCGAGGTAGTTGTCGTGAATCCAGATCGCTGCGAAATCATTGGGTACTCCGAGGGTTATGGAATCCTCCGACGTTTCCAGGCAAACCACCGGCTCAAACCACATCTGGAACACATCCTCCGGGAACAGGGATTTGAAGTCACATTTGACGGTTTCCCAGAGGTTGTGGGGTAGGGACAAAGAGGGCATGAGCGGGCGTTAAAGTCGGGGCTTATTCACAATGGCCCTCGGGGGGGCGCCTTGGCACGTCAATCAGGCTGCCTCTGGGTCCTGCCGCTGCGACGAAATTTGGTTCCTGGCCTGGTAGAGGGTGGGGTGGGGCAAGGAATGGTGTAAATTATTCAAAGCCAGTATATTATGTCGAGTATCGCTGCGGGGCCCGAGGTGGGCGGCATTCGTGACGTGGCAAAGAACAACCGAGAGCCTAAATGGCTTGGACAAGGGTGGAGTAACTGTGAACGTGAAAACCATTACAAGGTCAACTTTCTGACAAGTTGTTCACAGGGGGAATGGGCATAACTTTTTTCCATTTTTTCGTTGCGTCCGGGCCGCAAATTTAGGCGACAAAATCGAAGCCCTTTTCGCACGTAATCGCCGCAATATTACATCGCCCTGAATCAGGCTATGAAAGCCTATAAGAAGGTTACGGGTATGTTACGCGCGCGTGACGGTGCGTGGACTTTTTCGATACACTTCCGGGTCCGAGCTCAGGCATGCGCGGGTTCGGGCTCGGTCCATTTATTGTGTTCTTTAATAAGCGCCATGAGCCGCGCGTCGGCCTCCGCTTGGGGGATGTTGTACTGAACGCACTGCTTTCCCACATACAGGTTGATCTTGCCGGGCGCTCCCCCGACGTAGCCGAAGTCGGCGTCGGCCATCTCACCCGGGCCGTTCACGATGCAGCCCATGATGGCGATCTTTACGCCCTTGAGGTGTCCGGTCTGCGCCCGGATCCGCTGGGTGGTGGTCTGCAGGTCAAAGAGCGTTCGCCCGCAGCTCGGGCACGCCACGAACTCCGCCTTCGAAACGCGGGCGCCCGCCCCCTGGAGCACATTGTAGGAAAGGCGCGTGGCCCGGACCGGGTCGGCTTCGGTCTCGATGCTCACCAGGTCCCCCAAGCCGTCGCAGAGGAGGCTCCCCGTGAGGAAGCTGGCTTCAATCAGGCGCGATAGGAAGCTGTTGTCGCCCCGGACGGCGGTGCGCGCGGTGTTGCGGATCCATACCGGCGCCTTGCTGCCGGCTAGGCGAAGCACCTGGACTATCTTCCGGTACGCTCCCACGGGGTGCCCGGTCCCCGCGGCGGCATCCCCCGACCAGGTGGCGATCAGGCCCTTGTCGCCTAATACCCCAAGCGTCCCGGCGAGCGCCTCGTAGGAGTCCGGTGAGGCGTCCACGGCCAGGAAATGGCCGGTCCTGCGCGCAAGGGACGCCCAGAGCGTCAGTGCCTCCCCGCCATCGCGCGAGAATGCCCTCAGCAGAACGATGCTGCCCTTCGCCTTGGACAGCAGGGGTTCGACGTCGGCGGGGGTGATGGAAGGCGCCAGGTCGAGCACGAGGAAGCTTGTTGCAATGGGGCTTTTCTCCAGGGCTGCCGGGATCCGGGTCGCGTCGGCGGCCTCGCGGAACGCGAGGATTAGCCCCTCCGCCGGCGTGTCCTTCATCCGGTGCGATGCCAGCTCTCCCACCGCCTGCTCAAGCTCGTCCAGGCTGGGTATCCTCACGATCACCCGGGGAGGCTTTTCCGGGCCGACCGGGGCCCCGCCGAGCGCGAGCGGGGAGGTCGGCCGCCTCTCAAAGTGAAACGGGTCGACGGAGTCGGCGCCGGGCGCTCCTGGGGATCCTTCGACGCGCCACAGGCTCATCGCCTTGTCGGCGATTGCGCGGGCAACCGGGATCTCGTACACGCTGTCCTCGGTGAGCGACACGCGGATCGTGTCTCCCAGGCCGTCGATCAGCAGTGAGCCGATGCCGATCGAGCCCTTGATCCGGCCGTCCTCGCCATCGCCCGCCTCCGTCACGCCCAGGTGGAGCGGGTAGTGCATGTCCTCCCTGTCCATCCGGTCAACGAGGAGCCTGTAGGCTTCGATCATCACCTTTGGGTTGGACGACTTCATGGAGAGCACGATGTCCCTAAACCCGTGGGATTCGGCGATGCGCAGGAACTCGAGGGCGCTCTCGACCATCCCAAGCGGCGTGTCCCCGTACCGGTTCATGATGCGGTCGCTGAGCGACCCGTGGTTGGTCCCGATCCGCATCGACCGCCCAAGCTCCTTGCTCCGCTTGACCAGGGGAGAGAAGGCCTCATGGAGCCTCTGGAGCTCGCGCTCGTAGTCGGCGTCGCTGTAGTCGCGGACCGCGAACCTCTTCTTGTCAGCGAAGTTTCCCGGGTTGACGCGGACCTTCTCCACGTGCTCCACGGCCTCCATTGCGGCCTGGGGAAGAAAGTGGATGTCGGCCACGAGCGGGATTTCCCCAAAGCCCGCCGCGGAAATGCCCCTCCTTATCTCCTTCAGGCAGCGCGCAGCCTGGACGTTCGGGGCCGTGACGCGCACGATCTCGCAGCCTACCTCCGCGAGCGCAATCGACTGCCGCACGGTCGCCGCGACGTCCTGCGTGTCGCTTGTGGTCATCGACTGGATCCGGATCGGGTTTAATCCGCCTACGCCCACCGACCCGACGCGCACCTCGCGGGTCGGACGCCTGACCGTGTTGAACCGCGAGGCGCAGTAGGCCATGCCGTGTGCGGATCAGGGCTTCGCCGGAGCAGCCAGCGCGGGGACCGTGTGACTCTCCCGGGAGTCCCTGCTCCAACGGCGCACGTCAAAGAAGCTCACATAGACGACCATCGAGAGCAGGAGCACCATGAAGACGCTCTGCACGGTCATGATGAAGTTCGGGGGAAGGGCCCTGCCCCTGAGGCGCGCGATTGTCGCGAAGACGATCTGGCCGCCGTCAAGGACCGGGACCGGCAGGAGGTTCAGGATGGCAAGGTTGATGTTGATCAGGATCGTTATCCTTAAGACCGCGCGTATGCCCGCCTCGGCGGCCCCGTGGAAGATGTGCACGATGCCGACAGGGCCGGCCATCTTTGACAGGCCGATGTCCGAGCGCGGGTCCACGAGGCCCCACACGGTGCGAAGCGTCATCACGAACGGCTGGGCGATCTGCGCAAGCGGCGAGGGGTACGTCATGTGGTAGCCGGCTGAGAATTCGATGTCCCCGACCTGGAGGCTCCCAGTCCTTGGGGGCAGCACCAGGTCGAGCTTCCGCTCGTCACGGATGACGCCCAGGTGGGCGGGGTGGGAGGGATCAATCGCGAGTTCCTCGCCGAGGCCGCCCGCGTTCATGATGCGCGCGCCATTTAACTCGACGACGCGGTCGCCCGGGGCGAGGCCCGCCTTGGCCGCCGCCGAGTTGGGTTCCACCGAGTGCACGTTCAAATCATAGCCGGGAGCGATGCCGACCCGGCGCCAGTGCTCGTCGCCGGCAAGCCGGGGATGCACGGTGATCGTCTGAAGCGCGCCGTCGCGCTCCACAACAAGAACCGCGCTGCGCCCCCCGGAACGATCCCGCCCGGAGCCCATCGAAAGCATCTCATTCACATCGTCCCAGTTGGAGACCGTGTTCCCGTCGATCGCCTTGATCACGTCGCCGACCTGGAGCCCGGCCTGGCGCGCGGGGCTCTCGACCTTGGTCCCGTCCGCGAGGTCGATCGTGCGCGTCACGTACCCGATCTGCGTGCTCTCCGACTCGTTGTTCTCAGGCTGGCCGACCTTCCAGATGATGCAGGCCAGCACGAAGGCAAAGATCACGTTGAAGGCGGCCCCTGCCACGAAGACAAGGACCTTGGAGGCATAGCCGACAGGGGGAAGCGTGGCCACGTCGACCGTGCTCTCGCCCTCGATCGGGCCCAGGTCCGCGATCTGGGGCAGGAGGACGAAGCCGCCCAGGGGGAACCACGCAATCTGGTATCGGGTGCCGTCGGATCCCTTCCACGCGACGATGGGAGGTCCGATGCCGATCGAGAAAACCTCCACGTGGACGCCCTGGGAGCGGGCCGCCAGATAATGCCCGAGCTCGTGGAAAAAGATGGAGCCGCCAAAAAACAGGACGATCAGGAGGATCGACCAGGCATTCGAGGCTATGTAGGTGAGTAAATCAGGGGCCACTTGTGATGTAAGTAATTATCCGTAAATTATTTGAAACTTTTTAAATCCGCCGCCGCGCCCAGCCGAGCCGCCTGATCCGCAGCCAGGACATCGGCGACGCTGCCGGGTTCGAAGTTGTCCATCCGACCGAGAGCCTTACCGACGATCGCTGGAATCGCAAGAAAGGGTATGCGCTCGCCCAGGAACGCCTCGACGGCCACCTCGTTTGCGGCGTTGAAGACGGCCGGCGCTACGCCGCCCCGTTTCATCGATTCTGTTGCCAGGCGCATCATCGGGAACCGCTCCAGGTCGACGGGTTTAAAGTCGAAGCGCACCAGACGCGTGAAGTCGATGGGTGGCTCCACCCCGCCGGCCCGCTCGGGATAGAGAAGGGCGTGCTGGATCGGGAAGGTCATTGAGGAGGGCGCCAGCTGCGCCAGCATGGCCCCGTCGTTAAACTCTACCAGGCAGTGGACCAGGCTCTGCGGGTGGATGACGGCCGTGCACTGCTCGGGCCTCAGGTTGAAGAGCCACTGCGCCTCGATCAGCTCCAGGCCCTTGTTGGCGAGCGTGGCGGAGTCGACCGTGACCTTCCTTCCCATGTCCCAGTTGGGATGCTTGAGGGCGTCGGCGGGCGTCGCGTGCTCAAGCCTCTCCACGGGCCAGTCCCGGAACGCACCCCCGCTGGCCGTGAGGACGATCCGCCTGAGCCCCGAGCCCGGGTGGCCCTCCAGGCACTGGAAGACGGCGTTGTGCTCGCTGTCGACCGGCAGGATCCGGGTGCCTTTCCTCCGGGCGGCCTCCATGACAAAGCGGCCCGCCATGACAAGGATCTCCTTCGAGGCGAGGGCCAGGTCCTTGCCCGCCTCGATTGCGGCCAGCGCGGGCTCAAGCCCGGCCGTGCCGACGACTGCGACAAGGACTATGTCCGCGCCGGCGAGGGTCGCGAGGGCGGCCAGCCCGGAGGCGCCCTCGTGGAGGCGGGTGCCCGGCGCAAAGAGGCCCGAGCGCTCGGCCTCGCTGAACGCCGCGGCGTCATAAATGGCCACGTCGGGCACCGAGTGCTCGCGCGCAATGTCCGAAAGCTGCCTCCAGTTGGAGTGCGCGGCCACCCCCGCAAGCTCCAGCCTGTCGGCGTGCGTGGCGATTACTCTCAGGGCGTTTCGCCCGATGGAGCCGGTGGCGCCGAGGAGTACGACCTTCCTGCGCCGCCGCGCGGCCGGTGATGAGGATGGGGGCTCGGACACGGTCGGGTTGGGCGCCTAGGCCACGCGCATGAGCAGGAAATAGCCGACCGGGGCCGCCAGGATAAGGCTGTCGCTCAGGTCAAAGACGCCCCCGATGCCGGGTACGCCGCCGCCCGAGTCCTTGAGCGCGGCCCTCCGCTTGATCACGGACTCTACGAGGTCGGAAACAATCGCGATCGCAGCCACCGGGGCGGCGATCAGGGCCGCAAAGAGCGGGGTGAAGGCGGCGGGCAGCCATGCGCGGCCAAGCCAGGCGATCAAGGCGCCGACACCCATCGAGACCACGACGCCACCGACCGCACCCTCCCAGGTCTTCTTGGGGCTTGTTTGGGGAGCCATGGGGTGGCGGCCGATGGCCAGCCCCGTTAGGAGCGCGCCCACATCGCAGAACTTGGCCACGGCCACGACCCACAGGCAAAGGATGAGGCGCCCCTCGGGCAGGAGGCTGTCGCCACGCACCGGCGTCACGATCCGAACGAGATACTGAAGGAGAAGCGCCACGTAGACCAGGCCCAGGAGGGTGGAGGCAAGGGCCTCGACGCGCTTCTCGGGTGGCCGCTCGGCCACCATGCGAAGCGAAAAGACCACCGCCGCAAGGGCCAAGAGGGGGTACGAGGGGATCCCGAAGCGGGCCTCGGTCCACGGCGCCAGCGTGATCAGGCCGCCAAAGAGCATGCCAAGTTTCTCAAAGGGCTGGTAGCCCGCGGCCGAGAGAAGCCTGTAGAATTCGCGCAGGGTCAGGACCGAGATTGCGGCGATCAGGGCGACGGCGCCGTTGGTCCTGAAGAACCACAGCACCGTGAAGAGGAAGAGCCAGAGGATGATGGTGCTCGCGATGCGCTTTGCCACGGGGTTCCGCTTTGGGGGTTATTTTGCGGCCGCCGCCGGCTTGACCTGCTCACTTGTGAGGCCATAGCGCCTCTCGCGCCGGGCGTAGTCGGCGATCGCCGCAGCCAGGTCCGCCTTCGTGAAGTCGGGCCACAGGACCGGGGTGAAGAAGAACTCCGCGTAGGCCGCCTGCAACAGCAGGAAATTGCTGACCCGGGTCTCGCCCGAGGTGCGGATCACCAGGTCCGGGTCGGGCATGCCGGAGGTATAGAGGTGCCTCGAGAACGATTCCCACGAGGTGTCGTTTAGCTTCTCCTTGCCGGCTCCCACGGCGGCCGCGTAGGCGTGCGCCGCGTCGACGATCTCGGTGCGGGAGCTGTAGTTAAGGGCAAGGACGAGCGTGTAGTCGTTGAACCCGGCCGTCTTCTCGATGGTGGACGCCAGGACGCGCTGGACGCCTTGGGGAAGGCCCCCGATCCGGCCGATCGTTAGCAGGCGCACCCTGTCGCGCACAAAGGTCTCGAGCTCCTTTTTCAGGTAAAGTTCCAGGAGCCCCATCAGGGCGCCCACCTCGTCCTTGGGTCGGTTCCAGTTCTCGGCCGAGAAGGCATAGAGGGTGAGCATCTTCACCCCGAGGTCGCGCGCTGCGAACGTTGCCGTCCGGACCGCCTCGACCCCACGGCGGTGGCCCTCGATCCTCGGCAGGCCGCGCTGCTTCGCCCAGCGGCCGTTGCCGTCCATGATGATGGCGACGTGGCGGGGGACATTGGGGAGGTCTGCGTGGGCTTTGCCGTCCGAGGACATACGGTTCTGCCTAGGGTAGGTTCCCGCCGCCGGATTTGACAAGGGGGAAGGGTGGGAGAGAATCTGGGCACTTCATGAGAGTCGCGTTCATAAGCGGCACAAGCATCGTCAATTCCACGCTCTTTTCCTCCTGGGAGGTGAGCACGATTGAGACATCGTACGGCCCGGTCACCTACAAGCATCGGGGCAGCTTTGCCCTGATCAACCGCCACGGCTACGGGTTTCCGCTGCCGCCGCACTCGATCAACTACCGGGCCAACATACGCGCGCTGGCGGAACTCGGCTTCAAGGACGTCCTCTCGCTCAATTCGGTCGGATCCCTCAAGCCCGACATCCCGCCGGGCAGCATCGTCTCCTGCTCGGATTACGTTTGCCTGCAGCAGGGCCCGGCGACCTTCTTCGACACGGAGTTGAAGGGTGGGGCTCCGGGAATCGCCAACAACCTGATTCCCCTTCTTACCTCCAAGCTCTCTCCGGAGTTCACGATCCCGACCGGCAAGGTGTACGTCCAGATGCGGGGCCCGCGGTTTGAGACGAAGGCGGAGATAAGGGTCGTGAGCTCCTGGGGCGACGTCGTCGGAATGACGGCGGCGCACGAGGCGGACCTCTGCTCCGAGACGGGCCTAAACTACAACAGCCTGGCGATTGCCGACAACTATGCCAATGGGCTGGAGGGCACCGAGATCGACTTCGGGCGCTTCAAGGACCTGGTGAAGAGCAACCAGGAGAAGGTGAACCGGCTTTTCACGCGGATCCTGGAGATCCTTGCCTAGCCCACCCCGGGGCCTGCACCAAAGCGATGAGCGAATTCCTCCAGGCCGACAGGGTGGCGGGCGCAAAGGCGACCCTCGACCGCCTGCGGGCCAACATGCGCCAGGCGATCCTCGGCAAGGACGACGTGATCGACCAGCTGCTCGTTTGCCTGGCGGCAGGCGGGCACCTGTTGATCGAGGACCTGCCCGGGGTGGGAAAGACCACGCTCGCCTATGCCCTGGCGCGCTCCACCGACTGCGCGTTCTCCAGGATCCAGTTCACGAGCGACCTTTTGCCCTCTGACGTCACCGGGGTGGCCATCTACGACGAGACGACCAAGGAGTTTGTCTTCAAGCCGGGGCCCGTGTTCGCAAACATCGTCCTTGCCGACGAGATCAACCGGGCGCCGCCGAAGACCCAGTCGGCGCTCCTGGAGGTCATGGACCGCGCCAAGGTGACCGTTGACGGCCAGTCCCACGCCGTGGGCACCCCCTTCATGGTCTTCGCGACCCAGAACCCCGTTGATTATGAGGGCACCTTTCCCCTTCCGGAGAGCCAGATGGACCGGTTCTTGATGCGCCTGAGGATGGGCTATCCGCAGCACAGCGACGAGATCGAGATCCTTAGGACTGCCCGCAGCGGCTACGACGCCATCTCGCTCGCGGCGGTCGCCTCGCGCGAGGATGTGGCGGCCATCCAGGCTCTCGTGCCCCAGGTCTTCGTCGAGGACTCGGTCCTCGACTTCATCCTTCGGATTGTCGCAGCAACCCGCACCGAGGTTGAGTTCAAGGCCGGGGCGAGCGTCCGCGGCGGCCTTGCCCTGCGGACGGCGGCCCAGGCACGGGCCCTGGTGAGGGGCCGCGACTTCGTCCTGCCCGACGACGTGACGGAGCTCGTGCCCGCAGTGCTCGCTCACCGCCTGGCGCTTGCCCGGCAGACCGGCGACGCGCTCGAGGAACGGCGGAGCGTGGGGGCGCACCTTAAGCGCATCCTCTCGGCGCTGCCCCTGCCCGCGTGAACCCCGCGCGGGGAAGGGGTCCGCGCCGGATCTGGCGGCGCATCCTCTGGGGCCTTGTCTGGCCGCGGCGGTTCGAGCGCACCCAGCCGACGATCTCCGGCGTGGTCCTGATCGGCCTCTCGCTCGGGATCGGCACCGCCGCCTACAACTCGGCGAGCAACATTCTCTTCATTGCCCTGGCGCTCCTCCTGGCGTGCCTGATCCTGAGCGGGGTCCTGGCGTGGCTCAACCTCCGGGGCGTTGCATGGGAACTTGAGGTGCAGCCCCCGTTCCGGGCCGGCCAGCAGGCCGAGGTGAGCCTGAAGCTGCGCAACACGAAGCGGTTCCTGCCGACCTATGCGCTCTGGTTCGAGTTCGCCGCCGCGCCCTTCGAGAGGCGCGAGCCTGCGCGGCCCGAGTCGACGATCACGGCCAAGGGGATCGACGTGTGGGCGGCGCTCTCGAAGGCCGAGGCCGAGGAGGCCCGCGGCACGGTCCACCTGCGGGCCCGCCTGGACCCGGGCGCGGACGCTCGCCTTGACTGGGTGTTCACGCCGGCCCGGCGCGGCCTCGTGCGCATCGAGCTCAGGGGCGTCGGTTCCCTCTTTCCCTTCGGTTTCCTCAGGAAGCTCACGGGCACCGACCTGAGGAGGGAGGTCCCGGTATGGCCCGCCCCGGTCGAGTACCGGCGCCACGCGGGGGCCACTCCGAGGCGGCCCGAGGGCGACATCCGCCAGTCGAACGTCGGGCACGAGGGCGAAATGATCGCCTTAAGGAGCTACGAGACCGGGGATTCACACAGGCTGATCCACTGGAAGGCGAGTGCGCGCAAGCGCAGGCTCCTGATCCGGCAGTTCTCCGCACAGAACTCCGATGCGTGCTCGATTTGGCTCAGGACCGATGCGGGGCTCTGGACCCGGCCCGAGCAGTTTGAGCTCATGCTGAGCCTGGTGGCCACCGTTGCGCAGGACCTTTTCCGGGCAGGGCGCCTCCAGGCCACCGTGATCGACCTCGGCCAGCCCGTGGCCACGAAGAGGCTGGCCGACCTCGAATCCTTTCTGGACCGCCTGTCGCAGGTGAGCCCGAAGGCGCCGGCCCCGGGGCCGGCCCGCACGGAGACCCCCTCGCGCCCCCGGCAGAGCGTCATGGTCTTCGAACCCGATGGCACCCGCGGCGTCGCCGCCTACATCAATGGAGTCAAAGCCGCCTCAACTTAACCTCGACGAGCTGCACCAGCTCCGGTGGTTCCTGGGAGGGATGCTCATGATCCTGTCGATCGCGACGGTGTTCTACATGGACATCAGTTCCGAGATAATGGCTGCGGTGGCGCTCGTCGGGGTCCTGGTGCCGCTCGTCTGGCCCAGGCTTCCGGCCCGGGTTCACATCTGGGTGCACCGGCTCGCCTTCCCGGCGATCCTTGCCTTCTTTGCCGCGGACCTTCGGTTCACGGGCCAGCTCCTGCCGGCGATCGTCAGGCTCGACTTGATGCTCCTCCTCTACCGGGGCATAAGCTACCGCGCCCGCCGCGACGACCTGCAGATCGTGGTCCTGGGGCTTTTCCTTATCGTCGTTGCGGGGGTCCTCACGGTCTCGCTCCTTTTCGCGGCGCAGATCCTCGTCTTCACGGCGTGCGCGCTCTGCCTCTTGATGTTGGTGACGATCGTCGACTCGACCGAGGGCGGCACGGCGCCGAAACTTGCCGTGCGAGGCGTCGTGCCCTCGTGGGCCGCGCACGCCGACTGGCGGGCGCTCGGGCGCAGGCTCTGGGAGATATCCGACTGGAGGCTCCTCGTCTCGGCCCTGGGGCTCTTCTACGGGGTCGTCGTCCTCTCCGGACTCCTTTTCCTAGCGATCCCGCGGTTCCAGCTTGAGAACAGCCTCTTCCTGGAGCGCTTCATAACGAAGCGGGCCATGACCGGGTTCAACGACTCGATCAAGTTCGGGGACATCACGGAGATCACCCAGGACGACGGCATCGCCTTCAACGTGGACCTCTCCGACCCGTCGCAGGCGCCATCCTTGCCCTACTGGAGGATGGTGGTCCTCGACGATTACAAGAACGGGGGGTTCAAGCTCTCCGCGGCCCTCCGCACGGAGCTGGGGAGAGAGCGCACCTCGGCCTTCATCCAGTCGAACTACCCGGGCGACTGGAGGGGCGCGACCTGGACCTTTTATGTGGAGTCGGGGGTGAGCCGTTACCTGCCGGTCCTGGGAAAGTTCGGGAACCTCCGGTTCAGGGAGGCACAGAACTACCGGTTCTCGCGGGACCTCTCGGTTGTGGCGCTTCGCGACGAACCCGCCTCTATGACGGCCTACCGGGTCGAGGGCATGGCTGGGGATTCCCCTGAGCTCAAGGACACCTCCTTCGCCACGCGCTGGCGCACGCGGGGTCCCGTAGGGCCGCCGCTACAGCTTTCGCTCCAGCTTTCCGAGGCGGACAAGGCCGTGCTGGCGCGCCTTGCGGGTGAACTCGGGCACACCACCGGGGTGGAGGCCTTCGCCGATGGTGCCGTCGCCTGGCTAAGGTCGCGGCACCGCTACTCGCTCTCCCCGCACATCCCGGACGGCCCGGGCGACCCTCTCGTGCGCTGGATGGCCTCGTCGGAATCCGGCCACTGCGAGCTCTTCGCCGGGGCGTTCGTCCTCCTGGCCCGCGCGGACGGCATCCCGGCCCGCGTCGTAACGGGTTTCAAGGGGGGCACCTGGAACGCCTACTCGGGCAACTACACCATACGAAATTCCGACGCGCATGCCTGGGCCGAGATCTGGGACGCCAGGAACGGTGCATGGCTCAGGGAGGACCCGCTTGCCGCTTCCGCCGCCGCCGAGTCAAAGGAGAAGGGCGACGCGGCCATCGCCGGGCTCATGGACCGAAGCTGGTCGGCGAGGCTCAACAGCCTGCGGGTGTTCTGGTACCGCAGGATCGTGAACTTTGACCAGCAGTCCCAGGCGGAAACCCTTAACGCCGTGAAGGAAGCGACGGGCTCATCCGGCAAGTGGCTAAGGGATGCGATCGTTGGGGCGGTGGGGCGGGTGAAAGTCTGGGTCAAGGGTCCGTGGGACGGGGCTCGGGTCGTGCGGGTGGGGGTCGCCGCCGGGCTCGCCGGCTCGTTCATCTGGTTCATTGCCTCAGGCAGGTGGCGGATCGCGGCCCTGGGCCGCGGCCAGAAGGTCGATCCTATTAGGCGCGAGGCGGGCAGGTGGCTCCGGCGGGTCGAGGGTCCGGAGCCGCTCGTCGCCGAACTCCAAAGGCTTCGGTACGGCCCGGCGCCCTCCTGGCCCCGGCCGTCGGAGGTCTTCCGAAGGGCGCGCCAGGCAGCCTCTAATTCGCGGCGATCGCCGCGTGCTTCCTCTCGAAATACTTCTTAAGGATGGCCGAGGCGATGGGGGCGGCCTCGCGGCCGCCGCCGAAGTTCTCGCCCGGCGGCCCGTCCACGGCCACGGCGATCGCGATCTCCGGACTCTCCAGGGGGGCAAAACAGATGAACCAGGCTTCGTCGGCCTTCCCTTTGGGCCGGATCACCTGGGCCGTACCGGTCTTTCCCGCAATCCGAACGCCGGGCACCCTCAGCTCTTCGAGGGTTGTAAGGTACTTCGCGGTCCCCTCGGTCGTGCATTTTTCCATGCCACTGAGGATCGCCTCGCGCTGTGAATCGGATAGCCCTATGGGCTCCGTGTGCTGCCCTGGCCGGTTGGCCTCGTGAATCATGGTGGGCTTGGTCCAGGTTTCGCCGCGCGCAAACGATGCGGCGAAGCAGGCCATCGTCAGCGGCGTCTCGCCGATATAGCCCTGGCCTATGGACATGTTGGCCGTGTCTCCGGGAGACCAGCTTTCGCTGCGCTTCTCCTGCTTCCACGTGGGATCCGGGATCAGCATCCGGTGGGTCTCCCCGGGAAGCTCGATCCCGGTCGGTCGGTCCAGGTGGAAGCGCCGTGCCTGGGCCGCGATCGCGTCGACTCCCGTCTTCAGGCCCACCGTCCAGAAATAGACGTCGCAGCTTTCCGCGATGGCATCCGGCAGCGTCAGGATGCCGTGGTGGCCGAGCCCGTTTTCGCAGCTGAACCGCCGGTTGCCTATCATCATGGAGCCCTCGCAGTCGGCGGGCGTGTCCTCGGGCCGAAGCGACCCGCTCAGGAGGGCGGCGGTGGAGACCACGATCTTGAAGGTGGAGCCTGGAGAGTACACGCCGTTAAGGGCCGAGTTGGCCCACGCGCCCCGCTCCTCGATGTCGGCGGCCGACGCGAGCGAGAGTTTCGGGGAAAACGAGTTGAGGTCGTAGCCCGGCAGGCTCGCCATCACGAGCACCTCACCAGTGTGGACATCCATCGCGACCGCGGCGCCCGTTTGGTCGCCAATTGCGTCCTCGGCGGCCTGCTGGAGGTCGACGTCCAGACTGCACGTGATGCTCTTGCCCTGAACGGGAAGGCGGTGCTCGATCGGGGGGTTCACCTTGTAGCCGGAGGGATCCACCCGGAGGATCGTGTAGCCGGCCTCTCCCTGGAGCGTGGAGTCAAACTGCTTCTCGAGGCCGTCTTTGCCGATGGACCCCTTCATCTTGAGAGTCGTCAGCCCCTCGCCGGGGAAATCCTCGTCGTCGGCGCCCTCGTTTACCCCGACGTAGCCGAGCGTATGGGCTGCCGCGCCTGCGTAGGGATAGTAGCGCGTGTTTGAGGTGTAGACTTGGAGAGGCGAGTTCACCGGCAGGTGCTCGATCAGCCGCGCAAACTCCTCGGGCTTCAGGTCGTCGACGAGCGTGTAGGGAAGGAGCAGCTGGCGCTCGAGGTGGTGCTGCAGGCCGGCCGAGTCGACCGTGCCGGTCCGGCCGAGGAACTCGTTCACCTGGTCCATGTAGTGCTTCACGACGCTCGTGTGCGCGATCCGCTCGAGCTGGGAGTTGGTGGGCATGTCGCCCTCGCTGTTCTTGCGGTAGTTATTGCGGACGCGGATGAACTCCTCGCGGAACTCGGGACGGAGTTCGTCCAGGTAAAGCACGACCGCGAAGCGCGGCCGGTTGCCGACCAGGAGGCGGCCGTTGCGGTCAAAGATGTTGCCTCGGGGCCCAGGGACGATCACTCGGCGCTCGTTCTGCTGGCGCTCCTCCTCGTGATGGATGGCACCCTTGAACAGCTGCTGGTAGGCCAGGCCCGCCGTCAATATCCCGAGCAGGAGCGCCACGATCCCGTGGAAGGCGATCAGCCTGGGGTCGAACCCGGTCTTGGATTCGACCATGCTTCCGGAGCGTTCGGAGGGGGCAGCCATGGCGATAGAGGCGGCAGCCTATGCCAACCGTGACGGCTTCGCACGCGCCAATTCGAGGGTGCGCAGCTGCAGGGCGAAGAACCAGGGGGCGGCCACCAGGAGCGCGGCCTCCGACCAGAAGAGGTCCGAGAGGAGGCGGGGCCACGAGCCAAAGCCAATGTGCGAGGCGCGCATCCTGAGCACCGTGACCGTGAAGAAGAGCCCCAGGTTTACAAGGAGCGCAACGATCACCCTGACGGCGGTCTCATCGCGCTGGAGCCTCTCCCTCAGGTTGAAGACCACGGTGTGCGCGAAGGCGAAGAGGACCGCGTGGGTCCCAAACCCGACCGGGCTCACGCAGTCGCACAAAAGTCCCCCCAGGAGCGAGGCTGCGAATCCCTCGCGGAAGGGCATCGCGAGCGCCGAGTACGTGACGAAGAGGCCCCCGGCGAACAGCCAAACGTGCAGGCCCGACAGCGCGTTGTTCGCCTCCGCGACCAGGGCGCGCAGCAGGTAAAGGGTCAGAAAAAGGGCGACTGCGCCGCGCATGGTCTAAGGGAGGGGCCGAGGGGCCTAGAGCGAATCCTGCTTCACGAGCACGGTCACCTCGGTCAGCTCGGAGAGTCTCGGGTCGAGCTCGACCTCTCCCGTCTTGAAAAGGCCGTCGGCGCTCGACTCCACGTGGACGATCCGGCCGATTGTCAGGCCCGGGGGATAGACGCCGCCCAATCCCGAGGTGGCCAGTCGCTTTGGGACGGACGTGCTCGCATAGACATCGAGCGGCACGAACTCAATGAGGCCCTTGGGGGAGCCGAAGACCTGGTTGTCGCCGCCCTGGTAGCTGATCGGGCGGGTGTCGCCGTCCACGACGGCCGCGATCCGCAGGCCCGGGTCGGTCGCCAGCTGCACGATCGAGGTATAGGCATGCACCTCGGAAACCCGTCCCACGACGCCACCGCTGTAGACCACCGGGGCCCCGACCGGGATTGCATAGTCGGCACCCTTGCGGATCACCATCCGCTGCCACCACGCCGAGAAGTCGCGCTGAGCGACGCGGGCATGCTCGTACCGGTAGCCCTCGATCGCCGGCATCTTTAGGAGGGCGCCGAGCCTGTCGACCTCCGCCTGGAGCTCGACGGTCTGCTGCACCGAGAGGGAGTACTGGGCGTTGATGCGTGCCATGTCGCGGCCCGCCTCGATCAGCTCGTCCTTGGAATGGAGCCTAAGCGCCCAGAACTTCTGGAGGTCGTTCACGTACGAGGAGGCCGCCACGACCGGGGCCGTCATCTCGAAGAAGCTCGCGCGGGCCAGGGTCTTCAGCGCGATGGGCGCCATCAGCCATGCCGCGACGACCACGCCCAGCGCTAAGAAGGGTCGGGCTTGGTCGAATCGCTGGGAACGCCCAATCCTCACGCGTTCTGCATGAGCCAGGACAGGTCGTTCAGAACGGCTCCTGTGCCATTGGCCACGGCAGAGAGGGG
>Ga0302320_10002736_pt1 | contig 41207 bp, 30 predicted proteins | sample Bog_T0_3_FD_202130 | JGI IMG/M metagenome (GOLD analysis project Ga0302320, IMG submission 202130) | Peat permafrost microbial communities from Stordalen Mire near Abisko, Sweden - Bog_T0_3 | ecosystem: Environmental > Terrestrial > Soil > Wetlands > Peat | place: Sweden: Abisko, Stordalen Mire... | reverse complement strand
TCGGCCTGCTCTTCAATGAGCCGGTGGCGAGCGAATCGGTAGGCAACATTACGCTGACTCCGAATGGCGGCAGTCCGATGCCCATCGCCGCTTATCTGGAGTATGGCAACACCATCGTCTGGGTGCAGTTGCCCTGGTCTCTCTCGCCCAACACGCAGTACACCTTCAACGTGGCCGGCGTCACCGACCTGAACGGAAATCCCGCTTCTGGAGCTACTACCAGCAGCTTCACTACCGGCTCGGGCTTCGACTTCACGCAGCCGACGGTCGTATCCACGGTTCCGGCGAACGGCGCCACAACCACGGGTATTCCGGCCTCGGTCTCGCTGACCATGAGCGAGGCGCTGAATCCTGTGCTGATCACATCGAGCCAATTCTGGCTGCGTACCCACAATACGCAGACCACCATTCCCACTACGATCAGCATCTCGTCCAGCGCCACGCCCTCGGTGGGGACGACGGTGACGCTGACGCCTGTGACGCCGCTAGAGGAGTCGACTATCTACGAGATCGTCTATTGGCCCAACAATTGGTGGCCCACCGATATTGCCGGCAACAATCTGAGCAATTACGGCGTGGAAGCCACCTTCACCACCGACTCAACCGGAGCGGTGAATGGCGCTTGCGGAACGGCGAAGGGGCAAACCTTCTCTGTTCCGCCCACCGCCAACCTATGCTCGGCAGGCACGGTCACAGGCTTGACGAACGCAGGCGGCGCTTTAAGCTGGAGCTGCAGCAGCCAGGATGGAGGCACAGCGGCCTCTTGCTCGGCCACCGTTACACCAGTTGCCGCCTGCGTCCCGCAGATGGGCAGCCTGGTCTCCTGGTGGAAGGGCGACGATGACGCCACCGACATGATGGGCCACAACAACGGAACGCTGGAGAATGGTGCTGGCTTCGCCCTCGGCGCGGTCAACGACGCCTTCAGCTTCGACGGCAGCAACCAATATGTGCTGATCGGCGAGCCCGTCCCGGCCGACCTGCAAATCCAGAACGCCATCACACTGTCGGCGTGGATTTATCCCACGGCTTATCCGACTTCGAATGGAACCCCCAGCGGCAGCGCGACCTGGGGCTTGATCATGGGCAGCGATTATAACTACGATGGTGCTTCCATCTTCTTAAACGGGACTCAAAATGCCCTCACAAACGTTCCCGTTGGATCCATCGAGTTCGCCCTCGGAGACGGAAGTGCCTGGCACCTTGCCTTGACCACAACCCAAGTGCCTCTCAATCAGTGGACGCTGGTGACCGCGGCGGCAACAGCCAACAATCCAATGCAGGTCTACTTCAACGGCGTCGCTCAACCCACCGTAAACGATGGGACAAGCGTATGGACAGGCACGGTGGCGTACAGCAGCAGCGAGTGGTTTGCCATCGGGCAGGACAGCGCCACCAACTACCCCTTCAACGGCCTGATCGATGAGGTTCAGGTCTACAACACGGCTCTTTCTGCAGCGCAGGTCCAGGGCATTTACAACGCGGCCGGCACAGGTATGTGCACGGTAGCGGCGCCCTCCTCGGTTGCGCTCTCCTCCTCAAACTCTCCGGTTGCGGTCGGCACTTCCGTGACCATTACGGCAACCATAACCCCCTCCTCGGGCACCGGCACGGTTACGTTTAACGACAACACGACCGGCCTGTCGCTCGGCACCGAGCCCGTCAGCGGAGGCCAGGCCGCAATTACCACCTCCGCGCTGGTAGCGGGAACCCATAACATCACCGCTTCCTATAGCGGTGATTCCGTAACGGTCTCCAGCAATTCGACGCCGTTCTATCAGTCGATGACCGAAGGCGGTCTGCAGTGCGCCTACAAGCCGACCAGCCTGATTGACTGGTACCCAGCCGAGGGCAATATGAACGACACCTTCGGCAGCGTAAACGGTACGGTGCAAGGAACGATTGGCTATGCTACCGGAGAGGTCGGCCAAGCCTTCAATTTCACCACTCTGGGCGACGTGAGCACCTCTCTCGCCACAACCTTCAACACTGCGTCTGGAACACAGTTCACGGTGAACTTCTGGATGTACTGGAACGGAACCGATAACCAAGTGGTCATAGGCTTCCCGAACTACGATCTAACGTTTGAATCGGGCGGATTCGGCTTCAATACGAATGGCGGCGATGTATGGGGCATCAGCGAAACCGGATTGGCCAATAAATGGGTCTTGGTCACAGCCGTCTTCAACAACGGCAATGTCCATGCGAACCAACTCTTTATCAACGGGGTTCAGCAATCCCTCTCCCAGCTGCGTGGCTCGTCGCCCACTTCCATACAAGTCCAAACCCCGGCTTATATTGGAGGTCAAGGTTCAAGCTACCCGGGCTGGTATTTCAATGGCTACCTCGACGAAGTGCAGTTCTTCAACGGGGCCCTCACGCCCGCGCAAGTCCAGGGCATCTACAACGCGGGCAGCAATGGCGTCTGCCAATAGCTCGCAACCAGCTTCATGAACATTGCGGGGACCGTTCATTCAGGCGGTCCCCGCAGTGTTTTTATGGGAACGCTCTCACCGAACTCCACTGAGGCCGAGAATGCCTAAAAGATTTCAAGTGAATGGAGGATGAGGGTTTCCAGTGCGCTGCGGATTGCCCTCTATTTCCGCCGTAGTGTACTATGCCTAGGACAAGCGCCGAAAGAGCTTTCCACCGCAGCCCTTCTTCCGGCAAGCAGTTGTGAGGAATCTCTGCATCCCATCAGCTCCGAGGAGGAGTGTGAATGAGTGATCTGGCCGAGCGCGTTGAGCAACCACCGCAGCGCAATATAGCCGTCGACGCCTACCGTGGCCTGGTCATGCTGCTGATGATGGGCGAGGTGCTTCAGTTCGGGCAGGTAGCCCGTTCCTTCCCCACGAATCCCATCTGGCAGTTCCTGGGCTACAACCAGTCACACGTCGAGTGGGCTGGCATGAGCCTGCATGACACCATCCAGCCCGGCTTCACCTTCCTGGTTGGCGTCGCGCTCCCCTACTCGCTGCTCAGCCGCCAGCGCAAGGGCGAGAGCTTCCGCCGGATGCTGCTCCATACTCTCTGGCGCAGTTTTCTTCTGGTGGCCCTCGGCATCTTTCTCCGCTCCACCTTCAGCCCCATGACCAACTTCACCTTCGAGGACACACTCACCCAGATCGGTCTTGGGTACACCTTCGCTTTTCTGCTGGCCTTCGCGCGTCCCCGCTGGCAGTGGGTCGCTCTCGGCTCCATCCTCTTCTGCTACTGGCTGGCCTGGGCTCTCTATCCCGCGCCCAGCGCCGCCTTCGACTGGGCAGCCGTCGGCGTGCCTGCCGAGTGGCGCCGCCATCTCTTCACGGGCTTCGCCTCCCACTGGAACAAGAACAGCAACCTGGGCCAGGCCTTCGACCTCTGGTTCCTCAATCTTTTTCCTCGTCCCAGCCGTTTTCTTTACAACGGCGGCGGCTATCTTACGCTGAGCTTCATTCCCACGCTTGGCACCATGCTCCTCGGCCTCGCAGCCGGCCGCTGGTTTCTCGAATCCTCCCCGCGAATTCCCCTGCGCCGTTTCCTCATCGCCGCCGCCGCGCTCATTGCCGCTGGCCTGCTCCTCCATTTCACCGGCGTTTGCCCCATCGTCAAACGCATCTGGACTCCCGCCTGGACCCTCTTCAGCGGCGGCGTCTGTTTCCTCTTCCTCGCCGCCCTCAGTTGGATCGTCGACATCCGCAAGCATCGCGGCCTCGCCTTTCCCCTGGTCGTCGTCGGCATGAACTCCATCGCCGCCTATGTGATTGCGCATCTCTGGGAAGATTTCATACAGAGCAGCTTCCGCATCCACTTCGGCATGGGCGCTCTCAACCTTTTCGGCGCGGCCTTCGAGCCTACCGTCCTAGGCGCCCTCACGCTGGCCGCCTACTGGCTGATCCTTTACTGGATGTACCGCAAGAAGCTCTTTTTGCGCATTTAGCGCATATTTCCTATTTGTTTAGAGTGCGGCGTGGACCAGGAGGTCCATGCGACAGCCGGCCGAGAGGCCGCCCCTCCCTGTTCTTGCATATGCAACTGCCTAATCACGATGCAATCGACCGCACCAGCCGGTCCATTTTTTCTTCCTGCTGCTCGATGGATTCGACGAGCTTGAACTGCGCCCGGCAGCGGTCAAGGTTGTGTCCGTCGCGATGCACCTTGAAATACGTGTCGCCCGCCAAATAGTCGGTAAGAAACCGAAGGCCGATCTCGAATGTGATCAATTTGCCCGAAAAGGCAAGGTGTTGCTTCTCGGCCTGGGTCAAAAAGCTGCCGGTCGAGGCGAGGTAGCCGCGCACTAGCGCTTCGAACATGGGGAACTGCATGGTCACTTTGGAGAGATCGCGTTCGTCTTCCATTGCCGGGCTGGTGACCGTGCGCACCATGTCCCCGAAGTCGTAAAGCGCCAATCCCGGCATGACGGTGTCGAGGTCGATGACGCAAATGCCCTCGCCCGTGGCGTTATCAAAGAGGACATTGTTGAACTTGGTGTCGTTGTGCGTGACCCGCTCCGGCAGCTTCGCATCCAGGAGCAGGCTGGTGATGGATCGGCGCGCAAGGGCGAATTCGATCTCTGGCTTCGCCTGGATGGCGCGGCCAACCACGTCCGAGGCGATTGCCTGCTCCAGCGCCAGCAATCGCTTCGGCGTGTGGTGAAAATCCACGATGGTATCGTGCAAGCGCGGAGCGGGCATGCCGGCGAGCAGTTTCTGGAATTGCCCAAACGCTTTGGCAGCCTGAAATGCCTGCCCAGCGGATTCGACGGTATCGTAGGTGCTGGCATTCTCAATAAAGCGATACGCGCGCCAATAGCAGCCCTCCGTATCCACGTGCCAGGCTCGCCCATCGCGCGCCGAAATCAGGGTGAGCGCGCGCCGGCCGCAGTCCGGCTCGCCAGAGACCTGCGCGGCCAGATGCGTGGTCACGCGCTGGATGTTATCCATCAGGGCGGCAGGGTTCTTGAAGACGTTGTGATTGATGCGCTGCACTATGACGCGCACCTGCGCGCCTGCCTGATCGAAGACGGCGCAATATGTGTCGTTGATGTGGCCGTTGCCCCAGGGCACGGCACTGAGGAACTCGCCGCACAGTTGAAATTGTCCCGCTACGGCGGCGATATTGTGCTCTTTGCTCATGGCCAAAGCCTCTTTGGATAGCAGCCGTCCTGGATGAGCCGGCCAAGATTTTCAACGACGTGCGGGTGATCCTCGCGGTAGGTGACGCCAAACCATGAATCCCTGGTTTGCAAAACCATAACTCGCGCCTGCCCGCTCATCAGCAATTCATTGACGGCGCTGGTGATGTAAAATTCCGCCTGCAAGCTGGAGCTATTCAATTCAAGGAAACTCTGAAACAACTCTCGCAGTTGCCCAAATATCTGGGGAGTGAATCCCCACATATTCATCGAAACCACCTCGTCGCCGGTCAGCCGGGTCACTTGCCCAGTCGCGTTCGTATTGATGGCGGAATCGCCATCGTGCTCAATTCCCGTCCATTCCTCAACGCCTTGCAGAAGGCCGCTGTCATTGACCTGGCAAACCCCGCGGGCCACCGCTCCAAAGTCGGAGAGCGTGTGGCGCAGTGCAAATCCCACCATCGCGTAGTCGGTCGAAGCGGATTGGAGATGCCGCGCCAACATGCGAAAGCCCTCTTTGCCGTAAAAATCGTCGGCATTGATGACCGCAAAAGGCTCGTCAATGGCGCTCGATCCCATCAGGATAGCGTGCGCCGTCCCCCACGGTTTGGTCCTGCCGAAAGGCAGGGAAAAACCCGGCAGAAGGCTGTCGAGCTCCTGAAAGACGTATTCCACCGCGATGCGCTCTTCAAAGCGCGCGCCGACGACTCGCTTGAAAGGCTGCTCAATCTCTTTGCGGATTACGAAGACAAGTTTGCCAAAGCCCGCATGGAGGGCGTCGTAGATCGAGTAGTCCATGATGGTTTCTCCACCTAGACCAACTGGATCAATTTGCTTCAAGCCGCCATAGCGGTTGCCCATGCCGGCGGCCAGAACGAGCAGCGTTGGGGTCGTCATCGATTTCATCCAATCCGGTGAAGATTTCCGCATTGTCTGGCGGTTTGTTCCCAAGGTTGCTTAACGAGGCGTTACATCCAGCGTGAGCACCTGGAATGGCTGAAGCACGATGAGTTGCGGAGTTCCGGCGCGCAGATTGAGCGGAGCCTGCGCCTGACCCGCCGTCCACGGGCTGCGCGCGCGGTAGCTCTGCGGCGCGTGCTCCGGCAGTTCAAATGACCGGTACACATCGAGGGCAAACTCCTGTGTCTTGTCGGAGGGATTGCGCAGCACCACGATGCCTTTACGCGGTGTCCACGAAGCCCAGCCGTAGACCTCCAGCTTGCCGGGATCGCCTCCGATCCAGTGCGTGTCTTTCAACACATCGGCGTTGGCGCGCGACCACTTTGCCGCCTCGGCAAGGTCGTCCCAATTGGCCTTGGTCATCAAGGACGGCGTGATGTACATCTCCTGCAATTGCGTGCCGGAGCCGAAATAGGTGCGAATCTCGTCGACCAGGTCGCCCTCAGGATCGGCGCGGAGATGCTCGGGCGTGACCGCATAGAGGATGCCATGCAGCATGAGTGAATTGAGCGGGAAGAGCGGCCCGCCCTGGACGACATTGCTATAGGTGTGCGCATCGCGGTATGTGATCCATTTTTGACGCCAGCTTCCCACGCCGGCAAAGTCATGGTCGTCGTCTCCGCGCCAGATGGAGTCCGCGTAGCGCGTCCAGAACGGAGAGGGCCAAGTGCCCGTTGTCAGATTGATGAAGATGTTGGGGTCTTGCCGGCGCAGGCGCTCGATGAGATGAATGGCCGCCGAAAAGTCACTGTCAAAAAGGCTGCCGGGGAAGACCTGATCGACATTGCCAGTTCCGTCGATCTTGAACTGGTTCACTCCATCTTTTAAAACCATATCCAGCATCTTCTGCTGGAAGAGTTCGTAGTACTTGGGTCCGGAAAGCGCAAAACCGCCTTTGACGATCTCCATGCCGGCCTGCCTTCCTGCGGCGATGCGCTCGTCCTTCTCCTTGGCATAACCGCCCCACGGGGAGAACCAGACGCCGATGCCAAAGCCATACTGAGCGGCGGCGTTGCGGAGGTTGGTGAAGCCCTCGGGAAACCCGGAATCGAAGGACCATAGTTTGTGTGTATCATCCCAGCCGTCGTCAAGCAGAAAAGAGTCCAGAGTAACGCCGCGCTTGCGGACCAGTTCTTCTCCGAAGGCGTGTACGCGGTCCAGAGCTTGCGCCTCGGTGTAGCGTCCGCCCTCGCCCAGGTCATACCAGGTGTTGTAATGCAGGAAGGTGCGGTAAGGATGCGCGCGCTCGTTTTCCACGTACTCAAGAAAATCGCGCCGCAGTTGGCCGGCGGCGGCCACGCCAATCACTGAGGAATAGGTTATGGATTGCCCGGCGGCAAGAGGCAGTGTGCGGGTCAGAATCGCCGTTGCCCGCTCATTGTTGACCGCGTTCGCCGAGAGTGGAAATTCGAAGCCGAAGAAGAAGTCGCCCGCCACCATTGGCGATCCTTTTACCTGCCCGACGACGCGCGAGCCGGGAGCCTGGAAGTCGAAGAGCCGCACCTCGGCAATATCTAACGGCTGCCCGATGGCCTGCAGCGTGACCTCCTGGCGCAGATAATTCGTGCCCTCGCGCACCAATGCGCACCAATGCACGGCAAACGAGTTGTCCTGCGCGCTGAGATTGGCGCAGAGTTCATGCCCCACAATCTGTTCCGCCCGCCTTGATGCCGACGGGATAGGTGCCACCGCCGGCTCCACCGGCGCCGCGTCCAGCTTCAACTGCGAGGCTGCAATCACGCGCCCATCGCGCAACAAAAGAGAAAATGGGTCGCCCGGCTGCAACTTCGCGTGAGTCTTCAGGTTCTCGACCTCAGTTACCTTGAGGACGTCCTTGGCCACTTGAAAGCGAGCCGCGAGACGCTCACCGCGCAGTTCGTATCTGCCCGTGGCGCTACCATCAACCGATCCGCTCATCTGCGCTGCAGCAAGAGTCAGATCGGCAACTTTGACCCTGCTGACTGGAATGTTTTGGCCGGCCGCGCGAACTGAGTTGGATAGCACGGCCAGCGATAGAGTAAAACCTGCGATTGCATTTCGAAATGTTTTGCGAGGGTGCATGACTTCATCCTTTTGGCCTGCCAGACTATTTGCGCCGCGGAGAGCGGACAATCAGACTCATCAATAAAGGAGCCTCATCCCGACGTCAGAAGCCCCTTGAACAAGGCTTGGCTCTTGCATTCCGCAGGCCGATACAAATGGTCTATGAATCCAATTCCAGTGTAGAGCAACGCGTTCATTTCCAAAGGTTGCTCCAAAGACTCTGTGGGACCATCGTAGCAGCCGCATCTTATCATGTGCAGCGGCCGGTTTTGGCGGCCATATTGCAGATAATGCGCCAGCGAAGGACCGGAACGCGGCTTGAATTGGTTAGGATAGAGTCATGAGTATCAAGGGAAAGATCGTTTTCGTCACAGGGGCATCGAGTGGTATCGGCGCGGCCACGGCGCTGGCCTTTGCCGCCGAGGGAGCGCGCCTGCTGCTGGCCGCCCGCCGCGCCGGCAAACTGGCAGTGGTGGCCACAGCCGCGCTCGAGCACGGAGCCGAGGCCGTGCACACCATCAGCCTCGACGTGCGCGACCGCAATGCCGTTCAGCAAACCATCGACGCGCTCCCCACCGAGTGGGCGCGGATTGAAGTTCTGATCAACAACGCCGGACTCAGCCGCGGCCTGGAAAAACTATACCAGGGCAGTATCGACGACTGGGAAGAGATGATTGACACCAATGTGAAGGGGTTGCTCTACGTGACTCGCTCCGTGGTGCCGGGGATGGTGGAGCGGGGCTGCGGCCACGTGGTCAACCTGGGTTCGACCGCCGGTGAGCTGACCTACCCCAATGGGGCGGTCTACTGCGCCACCAAGGCCGCAGAGAGGGCCATCAACGACGGCCTCAGGCAAGACGTGCTGGGCACGCCAATTCGCGTTACCAGCGTTGACCCCGGCATGGTGGAGACCGAGTTCAGCGTTGTCCGCTTTCACGGCGACACGGAGCGGGCAGCCACGGTCTACCAGGGCCTCCAGCCACTCACCCCGGAGGACGTGGCAGACGCTATCCTGTGGGCCGTCAGCCGGCCAGCGCGCGTGAACATCGCGCGGATTCTTCTGACTCCGGTCCAACAGGCCAACTCGCTGCTCTTTCACCGCAGAGCCTAGCCATCAGGCGTTTTTTAAACCAAACGCGCGATCTGTCCTTCTATCTGGGCCAGGGCTGCCTCCAGGGCGGCGTGGCGTGCCGGCTGAGACTTGGTTTGCGAAAGTACGCGCTGTCGTTGCAGATTGAGCGATTGCTTCTGGCGCTCCCGTGCTGCGTGCGCCTGTGCGGTCAGACGCCGGGAATCCTCGCTTACAAAGCCGTCGTCAGCGGCGACCTCCGGTTGTTGCAAGGCAGTTGCCATTTTGATCCTCCATGAATCTACTTTCTTGAATAATGAGACCTGATCTCATTCTACGAGTTTTTGCCGCTGGGCGTCCCGCGAAGTGACGTGGTTTCCTCTCGACGCAGGGTTGGATTACCAGCACACTGGGCAGATTTCGTCGTTGAGCGTTGATTCTTTAGCGGTTGTGCTGCAAAGTTGGCATCGAAGGATTCGGAATGAAAATCGGTTCTCACCGAACAGCCACGACTTTCAGAGCATTACTTCTCTACCGGCGATAAAGACGCGCGGCCTGATTGGAGCGGCGATATAGTAAGCCAGTTCGCGGTAGTCGCCGCACTCATAAATCAAAAGATCGGCCTGTTTGCCGGTCTCCAAAGAGCCAATCCGGTTGCCCATGCCGAGGCTCCAGGCCGCATTGATCGTAGCCGCCGTGAGCGCCTCGGCGGGCAGCAAGCCCATCTGGAGAGAAGCCAGCGAGAGCACAAATGGCATCGAGGCAATCGGCGACGAGCCGGGGTTGAAGTCTGTAGCCACAACAATCGCCAGTCCCGCTTCGACCATCTTTCGTGCGGGCGGATATTGCGTTCGACCGAGTGCGAAGACTGAGCCGGGCAGAAGGACTGGCTGTGTGCCCGCTGTCCACAAATGATATATATCTTCATCTTCGATGGCTTCGAGGTGATCGGCAGTGGCCGCACCGAGGATAGACGCCATCACAGCACCATTGCCCGATTTGAACTGGTCTGCATGAACGCGCAGTCCGAGGCCGTTTTCTATTGCCGCAGTCAGTACCTTGTAGGCCTCTTGCACAGTGAATGCAGATTCATCACAAAATACATCACAGTAACGGGCCAGCCCCGCCGCTGCCACTTCGGGAATCAGCTCTTCGGCGATCCAGCGAACGTACTCTTCGCGATGGTGAGCAAACTCAGGCGGAACGGCATGCGCCGCTAATAGAGTTGGAACGATGGTCGCCGGACCCTCTGCGTTGAGCCGCGCCAGCACGCGCAGTATCTTCATCTCCGTCGCATGGTCCAGCCCGTAGCCGGATTTGGCCTCGATGGTCGTCGTACCAGAGCGCAGCATCCAGTCGCGATGCTTGCGCGCCGCCGCCAGCAACTGGTCCTCTGTCGCCGCGCGGGTCAACGCGACCGTGCGCAGTATCCCTCCGCCCGAGGCTGCAATCTGCTGATAGGTGGCGCCATTGATGCGCTGCTCGAACTCCGCGGCGCGATTGCCCGCGAAAACCAGATGCGTGTGCGCATCCACAAAGCCGGGAGTCACACAGCCGCCCTCAGCGTCGATCACGGCGGCCTCCGGCGAAATCTTCGCCCGGAGTTCGGCGTTTGTGCCGGCGGCAACGATGCGGCCCTCTGAGAGGAGCAGCGCTGCGTTCTCGATCAAACCCAGCTCGCGCAACTCCGCGCCCACCCGCGGACGCGCTGGACCGGCAAGCGTGACAAGCTGGCCGATATTGACGATGGCAATCGCGCTGGACATGGCTATATTCTCTCCATCGGAATAGCGATGCCCTGTTCTCGCGCGGTCGTTTGCGCCAGTTCGTAGCCAGCATCGGCATGGCGGGCCACACCCAGGCCGGGATCGTTGTTGAGTACGCGGCTCAACCGCTGCGCGGCATTCGTTGTGCCATCGGCTACCGTCACCTGACCGGCATGAAGCGAGTAGCCCATCCCCACTCCGCCGCCATGGTGGAAGCTCACCCAGCTTGCGCCGGAAGCTGTGTTGAGCAGCGCATTCAGAATCGGCCAGTCGGCGATGGCGTCCGAGCCGTCGAGCATCTTCTCCGTCTCGCGGTAGGGGCTGGCCACCGAGCCTGTATCCAGATGGTCGCGTCCAATGGCGATGGGCGCGGAGATCTTGCCCTTGCGCACCAGTTCGTTGATCGCCAGGCCCATGCGAGCGCGCTCCTCGTAGCCCAGCCAGCAGATGCGCGCCGGCAGCCCCTGAAAGGCAAAGCGCCCCCGCGCCAACTTGAGCCAGCGGGTGAGAATCTCATTGTCGGGAAAGAGTTCCAGCGCCAGTTCGTCGGTGCGGTCAATATCTCGAGGATCGCCCGACAAAGCGACCCAGCGGAAGGGGCCTTGCCCGGTGCAGAAGAGCGGGCGAATGTATTCGGGGACAAAGCCGGGAATCAGGAAGGCGTCGGCGCAGCCGGCATCGAATGCAAAGCGGCGAATGTTGTTGCCGTAATCGAAGGCGATAGCCCCGGCGCGCTGCAAAGCCAGCATCGCATCCACGTGAACTACCATGGAGGCCGTCGAGCGGCGCAGATATTCCTCCGGGTCAAGGCGGCGCAGCTCCGCTGCCTCGGCCAGCGAGAGCCGCTGGGGCACGTAGCCGTTCAGCGGATCGTGGGCGCTGGTCTGGTCGGTCACCACATCCACCACGACGCCTCGCCGGACAATCTCCGGCAGCACATCAGCGCAGTTGCCCACTAGGCCCACCGAGAGAGCGCGGCCCTCGCGCTTTGCCGCTTCGCACAGTTGCAGCGCTTCGTCCAGGTCTTCGGTGATCAGGTCGCAGTAGCGCGTGGCCACGCGGCGCTCAATGCGGCTGCGATCCACGTCAATGGCCAGCACGACGCCGTCGTTGAGCGTGACGGAAAGCGGTTGCGCTCCTCCCATGCCGCCCACACCGCCGGTGACCACCAGCTTGCCTTGCAGTGTGCCGTCATAGTGCTTTTCGGCCAGCGCGGCAAAAGTCTGGAAGGTTCCCTGCAAAATCCCCTGCGTGCCGATATAGATCCAGCTTCCGGCCGTCATCTGGCCGTACATCATCAGGCCCTTGCGGTCGAGTTCATGAAAATGCTCCCAGTTGGCCCACTTGCCCACCAGATTCGAGTTGGCGATCAGCACCCGCGGCGCCAGATCGTGCGTGGGGAAGACCGCGACCGGCTTGCCCGATTGCACCAGCAGCGTCTCTTCGTTGCCCAACTGCTCCAACTCCCGCACAATCGCGTGGAAGCACTCCCAGTTCCGCGCCGCCTTGCCGATGCCGCCATAGACCACCAGGTCCTCAGGCCGTTCGGCCACCTCCGGGTCGAGATTGTTCATCAGGCAGCGCAGAGCCGCCTCCTGCTGCCATCCTTTGCAACGCAACTGGTTGCCGCGCGGTGCGCGAATCACGGGAACCGTCATGGTCCTCATCCCTCCAGATTTTGAAAACGCAACGTCGCAGTCTGGAAATCTTTCTAGTGAGGATAGTACCCCGAAAAGAGCTTTTTTCCAAAGCTGCAAGAAAAGGCGTTGCTCTCAAATGAGATGGAATCGCCGCTCAAATGAAGAATGAGTCCATGAATCGATGGTATATCTCTGAATACGATATGCATTCCCAGTTGTAGGATCGAGCGCCAGTCGCTATCCTTTTGCCATGCCCAAGACTCTCGTTGAATGCGTTCCCAATTTTTCCGAAGGCCGCGATCCCGCCAAGGTCGATGCCATTGTCGAAGCGATGAAGCTCCCCGGCGTCTATCTTCTTGATCGGGAGATGGACTCTGATCACAACCGCTGCGTCATCACACTGGCCGGCGAGCGGGAAGCCATTCAGGAAGCTGTGATTCGCGGCGTGGGCAAGGCCGCCGAGCTGATCGACCTTACCCAGCATCAGGGGGCGCACCCGCGCATGGGGGCCACCGATGTGGTTCCCTTCATCCCCATCGACGGCGTGACCCTGGAAGACTGCGTCGCCATGGCCCGGCACGTGGGCGCGGAGATTGCCCGCCGCTACGCGATTCCGGTTTATCTCTACGAAGCCGCCGCGACCACCCCGGAGCGGCAGAACCTGGAAAACATTCGCCGCGGCCAGTTCGAGGGAATCCGCGACGAGATTGCGACCAGCCCGGCGCGCAGGCCCGACTTCGGCGAAGCGCGCGTGCATCCGACCGCCGGAGCGACTGTCGTCGGCGCGCGCAAGCCGTTGATCGCCTACAACATTTTTCTGAATACCGCCGACGTGGCCATCGCCAAGAAGATCGCCAAGGCGGTGCGCTTTTCCTCCGGCGGCCTGCGTTACGTGAAGGGCGCGGGATTTCTGGTGCGCGGCATGGCCCAGGTTTCAATGAACCTGACCGACTTTGAGCAGACGCCAATCCACCGCGTCTTCGAATTCGTAAAGCGCGAGGCCGAGCGTTACGGTTGCGTTCCCGTCTCCAGCGAGATCGTAGGGCTGATTCCAAAACTCGCCCTGGAGCAAGCCGCGGAATGGTTTCTGCAAGTGGAGAACTTCGATTCCTCGCTCATTCTGGAAAACCGCCTCGACACAGTGATGAGCGGCAAAACCGCAGTGGGCGGGCTGCGTGCCGGAATCGAGCCTTTCATCGAGCAACTGGCTGCTCCCACGGCGACTCCCGGCGGCGGCAGTGCGGCAGCAGCGGCGAGCGCCATGGCCGCCGGACTCGCAATCATGGTGGCATCGATCTCTCGGGGCAAAAAGGCGTATTTGCAATACGAAAGCCAGCTCAGCGAAGCCATCGCCAGGCTCACGCCGCTCGGTGAGGAGTTGAAGGCCGCAATCGACGCCGATGCCGACTCCTACAACGTGGTCATGAAGGCTTACAAGGCGGCGAAAGAGGCAAAGACCGCCGGCGACGCAAATCGGGCAATCAACGCCGCCCTCCGGCAGGCAACCAGTGTGCCTCTGGGAGTGGCCGAAAAGGCCGTTGAAGTGGCGCGGATCGCCAACCAACTGAAGCCGATCTCCAATCCCAACATGAGTTCCGATCTGATCACAGCTATCGCCCTGGCAGGCGCAGCGATTGAAGGAGCGCTTGCCAATGTTGTGATCAATTTGCACTCAATTCATCAGGAGTTGCCCGAGGACGAATCGTTCGTGAGCCAAACGCAGAAACGCGTGGCGGAGCTGAAAGGGCATGCCTGAACCGGTTACAGGAACTCTGCCGGCGCCTCTCGTCGAAAGCTACCGCCGCGCCTATAGCGGTTCTCTAATTGCTGTACACCGAAAGCACACCGCCGAGTGGCTTTTTCCCCAAGAAAAAGCCACATTCGACAGAGTTAGTAAGGGTATAGGTATTGGAGAACCGCTTTAAGGCTTTGCAGGTTGAAGATAGCAATACGCTGTGAACTTCATCTCGCTCCAGGCCTGATCACGCACAGATTGGCCGGGGAACAAAGGCCGATTGACAGGCGTGAACTTGACGCGCACCCAGATTTCCTTCTTACCTTGGGTGAGATCGCGTGAAATCAGGAATTCGTCATCGCGAAACCTGCGATTTGAGGTTTCAATCTTGTGCTCGGCTGCGCCGAGTTCGTCTTTCGCATTGGAGTAGATGACGGTATTCGATCCGGCAAGATACCAGATGCCCGCAGAGTGCCACTGAGACGTGGGGCTCTCGGCGATGAAGACTTCGGCGCGCTGGTTGGGGAAGGAGTAGTCCAGCTTCCGGCGAAGCATGACGCCGAGGTTGTCGGGACGCAGACGGAGACGAAACTCCGAGGCGCCTTTGGTGGTGCGGCCCGAGTCCTGCTCCTCCGGATAGATTTCCTTGCCGCTGAGATTGTCAGGCCCCCACTCATAGCGCGAGGTAATCGTGTACGGAGCTGAGGCATCCGGCGAGGAGTACGCATGCTCGCGTTCGCTTGCCGCATCGCCGATCTTCAGCACGTCGGTTTGCACGAGGGAAGCCGATGGAAGGCCGTACCAGTAGGCTACGGTCTCGTAATGTTCAGTGCTCTCGTTGACTCCGCCATGCTCGAGATGAATGACAGCGTTTTTACCAAACGGCATGAGATCAGCAAGGAGAAAGCGGTAGGCGGAGTCAATGGTTGCATCAGGGTTCGCTGTCGAAGGGGAGCAAAAGGGAGTCAAGCAGTGCTTTTGCGGCCCAACAGGGTGGCCGGCGAAGGGCAGGCTCGTCAACTTGCCACCTTCCCAATAATCGCCGCCGCCGCCCCACTCTTCCGTTCCTGTTCCCTGGGCTTGCGGCGTAAGGCTGTCGTCGAAGAAGAAGCGCGGATCGCCCTCCAGAGTGTCCAGCTTCGCGCTGTGTGTAAAGATAAAAGAGGTTCCAACAAAGCTTCCCGACCATTCCGTCGCGCCTTCCTCCTTGCGCGTGTCCAGCAAGGTTAAATCCTCGCCGGGAGTGGGGTTGGGATGGTCGCGATAGGTGGCGTGAAAATAGGAGAGCTGATCCGGCGATTGCCTGGAAGGCAGCGTTCGCACAGACCATTTGACTTCTTTTACCTTCTGGTCGGCGCTCACCAGTTCAACGCGTGCAGACTTGAAGTACGGCATGGGAAAGTAGCACGAGAGCTGCACCCGGCCATCCTTGGAGCGGATGTTGACCGGGAAGGCCTTGACCAGGTATTCCCGATGATTCGGGTTATAGAGTGTGCCGGCTCCGAAGAAGAGTGCGACCGGTGTGTCAATGGATGGCTGCGCTCTTCCATCCCAGGTAATGCGCAGGCGGGCATTTTCAAAGGCGATTGCCTGATCTTCCGGAATCGAAAAGCTCAAAGCGCGAATTGCGCCCTGGCCCTTCAATCGAAAGGCAGTCACAGCGCCGGTCTGGGGAATTTTCAGTTTCCCGGACAACTTCTGGGTTCCAGCAGTCGGGGCGATGTCGGTTCCGGAGTTCGACAGAAGCTCCAGCACATCCACACTGGGAACCACGCTTGGACTCCAACTCTGCAAAGGGTGCGAAAGCGGTGTCCCAGGCGCGAACAGGTCATAGATATAGTAGCCGGTCCCATAGTGTGTTCGAGAGTAAGCCATCTGAAAGCTGCGCTCGAATTCGACCGTGCTCCAGAGAAGATCGGCGCCTCTGCTTTTGACCCATGTTTCATTCAGCGGACTGGGGAAGGGCGCGGATGGAAGAAAGGTGGAATTGGGATCAGGATGGAGAGGATATTGGGTGCTGCTTTCAGCGATGATATGGTCTTTGCCGTCTACCACGTAGTGCCATGGGCTTCCGTGCCAATGGTTATATCGCGAAAACAGAAGAACGCCTTGCCCCTCCACATCAAGAGTGACGTTGAAATCGCCGGCGAGCTGGTATAGAAAATGCGATGCGTCAGCGCCTTCATTGCCGCCGGCACGATCGTAGGTGCTGCGCATATAGGCCCGCATACCGATGCGCTGATCCGGCCAGCGCTCCCACATGCGATAGGCGTCGAGGCCTACGGGGATGGGTTTGGGAGGCTCGGCCGCACGAGAAACGCTCATCAACGCGAACGCTGCAAAAACGCAGCAGCAGCAAAACGGTGCCTTTAAAGTCCGATTCGACATGACGATTCTCCTCGCCCGATCAGTTTCCTGTGAAGGGACAGAACTTTAAAAGAAATAAAAGTGATTCGGATTTCCAATCCAATCGCTCGCTAATTATAAAACCCTTATAGTTCGCTTACTCCGTTGCTACGCCCGCTGCATTCTTCTGGAGTTCAGATGCTTTTCGGCTGCGGCGCGCCTTCCGATCTTGCGTTCCGACGCCGGAAGAGAGGAAGAAACAACTTCCATGGGCAACATATATAGCGATTTGTTCTTGATCGTTCTCGCCGTTCTCGCCGAGGCTTGCATGCTCTGGATTCTCTGGAATTTCATCAAAGCAAGTGGTCGACGCAGCCTTCACAGGGTTCAGCCGCCGATTGTTGGTGGCTCGCCGTCCGATGAAAGCCGCGCCCCTTCAAAGCAGCCAAATTCCACTCCAACTAACAGGTTCATGCCTGCTACAGCGACTCAATCTCGGCTGACAACTGCGCCGTTTCGTTTTCAAGCTGCACACGCTGCGCTTGGAAATCCTCCTCAGGGTACTTACCCGCGCGGAATTCAAAGTTCAAATCGCGCAGGTTTTCGTTGAGCTGTTCCTTGCGTTCCAGCAGGTAGTCGAGCCGCGTCTTCTCCTTCTGGCTGGCGAAGACGTTCTCTGGCCAGAAGGTGTAGACCAGCAGCGCAATCAGCAGCAGAAGCCCGGCAATGAATCCCAAAGTTTGCGTCATCGTTCAAAACCCTCCTTTGCCGCAGGAACAAAAGCTTTTGCTGTTCACTGTCCACTATTGACTGACCACTGTTTCGGCACCAGCGCAATCAGCGTGCCCAAGGCCATCACCAGCACGCCAAGCCAGATCCAATTCACCAGCGGGTTGAGAAAAGCCTTGATGATCGGCTGGCCGGTGTCGGGATTCACGCCCTCATAGACCACATACAAATCCCAGCCGGTAACCGTCGAGTGAATCGCCACCATCGTCTGTGGCTGCTGGCTGGCCAGGTAGACCCGCTTCTCTGGCGTCATCTGGAAGAGCTTTTTGCCGCCTCGCGATACATCGAGCAGCGCATACTCGGAGTCGTAATTGGCGTTGGCGTCCTGGGTAAAGCCTGCGCACTCCAGCGTGTAAGGGCCGATGACGAGCTTGTCGTGCAGCGCCATCTCGCTTTCGGCGCTGCGGTTGAAGGCCGCGCCGGCCAGGCCGATGACCACAATCACCACGCCGACGTGGACGATATAGCCGCCATAGCGCCGTGTGTTGCGGCGAATCAGTTGATATTTGGCCCAAATGAGATTTCGCCCGCTCTGTTTGGCAATCACCAGCATTCCGCGCAGAAACTCCGAGCCGATGGCCGTCAGCACACCCGCCGCGAGCGCAAAAGCGACCAGCGCGTAGAAGCGGCCCTGATCGAAGAGGCCGTCGTGCCAGGGGCGCACACCCGCCAGCAGGCAGACAGCGACCGTAGCCCAAAGCGCAACCACCGGCAGCACGAAGTTGCGGCGAATGGAGCGCAGCGACGTGCTTCGCCAGGGAAGCAGCGGACCCACGCCGGCCAGAAAAAGCAGAAACAAGCCGATGGGCACGGCGATGCGGTTATACCAGGCCGCGTCGAAGGTGACCTTGTTGCCGGCGAAGTACTCCGAAAGCACGGGAAAGAGCGCGCCCCACAGAATCACGAAGCAGGCGGCGATCAGCACCAGATTGTTGAAGAGAAAGGCCGACTCGCGACTGACTACGGACTCGATCTGCCGCTCGCTCTTCAAGTGGCTGTATTGCAGGATGTAGGTGAAGATGCAGACCGCCAGCACAATCACCATGAAGACCATGAACCAGTAGCCGATGGGCGACTCGGCAAAGGCGTGCACGCTGCTGACCAGCCCGCCGCGCGTCAGCATGGTGCCCAGAATCGTCAGCAGAAAGGTGGAGAAGATCAGCCAGATATTCCAGCTCTTCATCATGCCTTTTTTCTCCTGCATCATCACCGAGTGCAGAAAGGCTGTGCCGGTCAGCCAGGGCATCAGGCTGGCAATCTCCACCGGATCCCAGCTCCAATAGCCGCCCCAGCCCAGCACGGCGTAGGCCCAGTGCATCCCCAAGAAGACGCCGCAGGTCAAAAACAGCCATGTGACCATCGTCCAGACGCGCGTGATGCGAATCCATTTCTCGCCCGGATAGCGCATCATCAGCGCACCCAGCGCAAAGGCAAAGGGCACAGAGAAGCCCACGTATCCCAGGTAGAGCATCGGCGGATGAATCACCATCTCCGGGTACTGCAGCAGCGGATTCAGCCCGGCGCCGTCGTCGGGAACCGCGCCTTTCAGCAGCGCAAAGGGCGGCGCGGCAAAGTTCAGCAACAGCAAAAAGAAGAACTGAATCCCGGCCAGAATCGCTCCGGCGTAGGCGTAGAGTTTGACATCATTTTTATGTGTCAGCCGCAGCACAAAGCCATAGGCCGCCAGCAGCCACGCCCACAACAGCAGCGAGCCTTCCTGGCCGCTCCACAGAGCCGAAAACTTGTACGCCGCAGGCAGCGCGCGGTTGGAGTGCTCCAAGATGTAGGTGATGGAAAAATCGTTGGTGAAGACCGACCAGACCAGCGCAAAGGCCGCCGCCGTCACCGCCCAGAAGCCGGCGATTCCCGCCCGCCGCGCCGTATCTGCCAGCCGCTCAGGCGAAACAGCCGTGGGCTGGCCGGTCGCAATCAGCCGCAGCGCCAGCGCCCCCGCCAGCAGGTTATAGGCGGCCAGCGCCAACGCGATTAAAAGTGCAAAACTGCCAAAGGCTGCCATCCAGGTCTCCGCTCTCAGAATGATTCTCGCAGGCCGCTCGCCAGCCACGGCCGTCGCCGGCAAGCTATCCTCATCCCATCATAGACGCTCCCGGCGTGATCTGCATCACACGATACTCAGCCGAACAAAAACTCCTTCTCGCGCAGCTCCTTGATTGTGTCGCGCAGCCTGGCCGCTCGCTCGAACTCGAACTTCTTGGCTGCCGAGCGCATCTCCGTTTCGAGTTTGGCAATATACTCATCTTGCTCCGCCTGGGTGGCAAACGTCTCCGGCAACTCAGCCGTCTCCTCCTCGGCCACTTCGCCATACTCGGCCTTCATAATCGCCGCCAGCCCCATGTCCATTTTGTTGATAATCGACTGCGGCGTAATTCCGTTCTCTTCGTTGTAGGCGCGCTGAATCCGCCGCCGCCGGTCGGTCTCGTCGATTGCCCGCCGCATCGAGTCGGTAATTCTATCCGCGTAAAGAATCGCGCGCCCTTCGATGTGCCGCGAGGCCCGGCCCATGGTCTGAATCAGCGAGCCGGCCGAGCGCAGAAAGCCCTCCTTGTCCGCGTCGAGAATCGCCACCAGCGAGACCTCCGGCAGGTCCAGCCCCTCGCGCAGCAGATTAATTCCGATCAGCACATCGAACTCGCCCTTGCGCAACCCCGAGAGCAGCTTCACCCGTTCCAGCGTTTCTATCTCGGAGTGCATATAGCGGCAGCGCACATCCACTTCTGTGTAGTAGCCGGCCAGGTCTTCGGCCATGCGCTTTGTAAGCGTCGTCACTAATACGCGTTCGCCGCGATTGGCGCGGTCGCGAATCTCCGCCAGCAGATCGTCGATCTGCCCCTTTACAGGACGAATCTCCACCTCCGGATCGACGAGGCCGGTCGGGCGAATCACCTGCTCCACCACCACGCCCGCCGATTTCGTCAGCTCATACGGCCCCGGCGTCGCCGAAACATAAATTGCCTGCTGCACCCGATTCTCAAACTCCTCAAACTTCAGCGGCCGGTTGTCCATCGCCGAAGGCAGACGGAAGCCGTAGTCAACTAGATTTTGTTTGCGGCTGCGGTCGCCAAACCACATTCCATGCACCTGCGGAATCGTGGCGTGGCTCTCGTCGACAAAGAGAAGAAAATCGCGCGGAAAGTAATCCAGCAGCGTGGGCGGAGCTTCGCCCGGCAGCCTTCCGCTGAAGTGCCGCGAGTAATTCTCGATCCCGTGGCAGTAACCCATCGACTTGAGCATCTCCAGATCAAATCTAGTTCTCTGATGAATCCGCTGCGCCTCCACCATGCGCCCCTGCGCCTCTAACTCACTTACCCAACTGTTCAACTCCGCCACAATCGAGGCAATGGCTTCGTTTTTTCGCTCCGGCTGCATCACATAGTGGCTCTTGGGATAGATTGGCAGCCGCGCATATTTCTGCTTCACCGTGCCGAACAACGGATCAATCTGAGATAGACTCTCGATCTCGTCGCCGAATAATTCAATCCGGTAAGCCAGCTCATCATAGGTCGGAAAGACTTCGATCACATCGCCGCGCACCCGGAATGTCCCGCGCCGGAAGTCGGTATCATTGCGCTCATAGAGTATCTCGACTAATCGGCGAGTTATATCCTTGCGGCTGATGCGCTGGCCTTTTTCCAGCAATAACAACATTCCGTAATAAGCCTCCGGCGAACCCAATCCATAAATGCAGCTCACCGAAGAGACGATAATTGCGTCGCGCCGTTCAAACAAGCTCCGTGTCGCCGAAAGCCGCAGCTTATCTAATTCCTCGTTGACTGTCGCTTCTTTTTCTATATATAAGTCGCCGGCGGGAATATAAGCCTCCGGCTGATAATAATCGTAGTAACTCACAAAGTACTCCACGGCATTATTGGGAAAGAACTGCTTGAACTCGTGATAAAGCTGGGCTGCGAGAGTTTTATTGTGCGCCAGAATCAGCGCCGGCCGGTTCGAGGCCTCGATAATCTTCGCCATCGTAAAGGTCTTGCCCGACCCGGTGACGCCCATCAGCACCTGGTGCTTCTCGCCCGCCGCGAGGCCATTCATCAGCTCGCCAATAGCCCGCGGCTGATCTCCGCGCGGCGTGTAGCTCGTCACGAGTTCAAAGTCCATGCAGAGATTATACGCGAATGGCGAATATTGAGCGAAGACGGGACGTTAAAACAGTGGCGAAAAATGACGAAAAAGCGAGGGTAATTAGCGAAAAAGGCATCGATTTTGGCCAAAAGTGGGGCATAAAACGGGGTTTGAAGCAATAAATGGTAAACGGGAAACGATTCTATCTTGTTGACTGCTTGACGTTTGCTTGAGAAAGATGGATCGATAATGTGCTCTGAAGGGAGGGGGGGGTGTAGTATCAAGCGGTTTTATGGGAGAAGATAAAGGGAAGACAGGGCGGAAGATAGGGACTAGGGAATAGGGACTAGGGACTAGAAATGCGCGCAATGGGGATTGGACGGTGGTCATTTGGGGCCTCGGGTTTGAAACTGCTTTAATTGTGCGCGCAGAAGCGGTAATTATATGCAATCACCTGCGATTTTCTTTTATGTAACCGAATCGAGATGCGGGCCACATAATTTTAGTGGTCATAGCTGGGCCGGCATCCGGCAATGGATGATAGAATCGCCGGTGAATACAGGGAGAGAAACAGTTGACGACCGGCGCGCCTCGACTCCAGGACGATTTGCAGTTCACAACAATTCCATCGCAACCAGTCGTGAACAGGCCGGATCGGTTGCTGTCACTGGATGGCCTTCGCGGCTTCGACATGCTCTGGATCATCGGAGGAGCGGAGATTGTCAAAGACCTGGCTAAAGTGTGGCCCGGCAGATTCTCAACGGAAGTGGCGCAGCAGCTTGACCATGTTGCCTGGGAGGGGCTGCATGCCTTCGATTTGATCTGGACTCTTTTCATGTTCATGGTTGGAGTCTCTCTCGCGTTTTCAGTAGCCAATCGCAAGCTTAGGAACGAGAGCATCCGCTCAATTTACTTTCATGCCATCAGGCGCTCAGTTATATTGTTCGTCCTGGGAATGATTGCGCAAGGCAACCTGCTGCAGTTCAACCTGGCCACGCTTCACCCCTTCTATAGCGTGCTTCACGGCATAGCAGCCGGGTATCTTATTGCAACAATTGTTACGATGAAGCTAAGAGCGAAGGGACAGGCAATTGTCACGGCGATCTTCCTGGCAAGTTATTGGATTCTGCTGCTGGTGATTCCGGTTCCCGGCGTTGGGCGTGGAGTGCTGACTCCCACCGGCAATGCAGCCACTTATATAGACTCATTGATTATGGGGCGCTTTTACCATGGCGAGAACACATGGTTTTTGAGTTATTTCGGATTTGCTTCTTCGGTTCTGATCGGCGTGCTGGCTGGGGAGCTGCTTCTCTCCGCGCGAACCCAAAAAACAAAATGCCTGGCACTGTACGCCTATGGCGCGGGCCTTCTTATGCTGGGCCTTATCTGGAGCATCTGGCTGCCCATCATCAAGCTATTGTGGACCAGTTCCTTCGTACTCGTAGCCGGGGGGATTAGCTGCCTGATGATGGCGACCTTCTATCTGATTATCGATCTCCTCGGCTACAAGAAATGGGTGTTTCCATTTTCTGTAATCGGCATGAATGCTCTGGCCGTCTATATGGCGACCAATTTGTTCGATTTTCGATTGATCGGCAACATCTTCATCGGAAGCCTCCTGCAGCGAGCCGGCAGATGGGGCGAGGCGCTGGCTCATTCGGCGGCATTGGCCGTCGTCTGGTTGATTCTGTACTGGATGTATCGTACGCGATCGTTTGTGAAGGTGTGATCGGCCGCCGGGCGCACCGTCTTTGGACGAGCCGCAAATGGTTGGTAGCCTCGTTATTCTGGGCGAAACGCAGCGAAATCGAAGAACCTGCATTTTGTACTTTGTTTTTCTACTTGGCCGCGGGCGCAGAGGAGAGATCCTGCGCGCGGATGGCTTCGCAGTCGATCTTCAGGCAGAGGCCAAGCTCGCTGAAATTCTTCTCCCAGTGGGGACGATCCTCAGCAGCCAGCGCGGCGAGCGCGTAGCTGGAGGTGCGCAGAATCTCGTACCAGAGGTTCTGCGCCTGCCAAAGATTCAATTCAAAGGGCAGCTCGGTGAGATTGCGGGCCAGCGAGAGCGCGCGCTCCAGGCTCTCCAGCGAACCGGAAGAGATTTGCAGCTCGACCATGACGCGTTTCATGCGCTGGTCGGCGAGGTACGAGAGCGTGGCCGTTTCCAAAACAACCTGATCGGCCTTGGCCAGGGTGAGGAAGGAGCGCAGTTGCGGCTGATCGATGGGATTGGCTTCCAGGGAGCGGCGCAGGCCGGCGTTGATGGCAAAACCGGCGGCCAGGGCGAGCGCGGGCGGCTTGGGGAGCCCCGCTTGGGAGAGAAAGTGCAGCAGGCTGGCGTGGTCCTCGTAGATGGTGGTGAGCGAACTCTCGATGTCGGAGAGGGTCGAGTTGAGAATCAGTTGCACGATGCGCCGCTGTTCGTCGGTGAAGAGCGAGGTGAGCGAGTAGTCCATGTGGCCGTAGTAGCGGTCGAGCAGGCGAATCACTTCAGGAAAGTCGGCGCGCTGCACAAAACTCGCGGCCTGGGCGGCGAAGGCATCGAAGGCGGCTGCGTCCTCCGGCTCATATGCTTTGACGGCGGCGGTAATGTTCTGGTCGCCGAAGTGCAAGACCGCAAAGGAGAAGCTGCGCTGCTTGCCGGTGATGGCGCTGACAATCTTGACCCTGCCCATTGCTAGCCGTCCCCGGCCAGAGGTGTACACGTCATAGGAGTTGCGCCAGACGCGGAAGCAGAACAGGTCCGTCTCCTCGGCAAAGGAGGAGAAGATGGAGCTGATGGCGTAGTGGGCTGCAACCTGCTCCAGCCCCAACTGCTTTGTGTTGACCTGTTCCTGGTAGATTTGCGCGCCATCTCCGGCCCTGGCCACGTTGGAGCGGGCCAGAGCCAACTGAGCCAGGAAAGCCGGTTCCAGGGGCGCGGCCTGCTCGTGGAAGGCCTCGCGAGCCAGTTGCAGCACGCGCGCGGCATAGGCGATCACCTGCACGGTTTCAATGCCTGAAATGTCGTCAAAGAACCAGCCGCAACTGGTGTACATGAGCTGTGCATGGCGCTGCATCTCCATCAGTTCCAGGCCGAGCACACGCTCCGGCACGGTGAGGGTGCGGAGCTGGTGCTTGCGGAAGAAACGCTCCACCGCCTGCGGATTGTGGTCGAGCACGGCTTCGATGTATCCGTCGCGCGCGGCCCATACGTCTTTGAAGAGCTTGGCGCCCTCCTGCTCAGTGAGCGGGATAAGGGCGTCGCGCAGCTCGTCGAGGGCCTTGCGCAGCGGGGCGCGCCAGGCCTGATTCCAGCCGGCCTTGCCGCCGTTGCAGCCGCAATCCGAGCGCCAGCGCTCAATGCCGTGGATGCAGCTCCAGGAGGTGTTTTCGACGATTTCAGCCTCGTACTCCGGGGGAAACTGCTCAAGAAAGCAGCCGTAGTTGGTTAGATTGACGGTTTTATCTTCTTCAAAAAGGCGCAGCGCATAGGCCAGCGCCATCTCGCCGTACTTGTGGTGATGGCCGTACGATTCGCCATCGGTGGCCACGTGAACCAGTTGCGGCTGGGAGGAGTTTTTGAAGCCGGCCTTGAGCCGCCCGGCCAGGCTCTCGCCGGAGTTGAGCAGACCCTCAAAGGCGATGGCGCGCGAGGCCGGGCCGTCGTAGAAAAAGACGGCAATCGAGAGCCCGGAAGCGAAGCGGACCAAGTAGGGGCGGGTGGTGTCCACGCTGGCGTTGGGCGTGTCGGTCCAGTGCGCGTCGCTCTTCAACGGGCGAAAACGCTTGCACTGGTGCGGCGCCAGCACGGTGAACTTGATGCCGTGCGCGGCCAGCAGCTCGAGCGATTCGTTGTCGGCGGCGGTCTCGGCCAGCCACATTCCCTCCGGCGCCGTGCCGTAGTGGCGCTGATAATCGGCGATGCCCCAGCGAATCTGCGTGACGCGGTCGCGGTGGTTGGCCAGCGGCAGAATGATGTGGTTGTAGACCTGCGCCATCGCCGAGCTGTGGCCCTTGTAGCTCTTGCGGCTGCGCCGCTCGCCGTCCAGAATCATGCGGTAGGTGCGCGGCGCGTTCTCCACCAGCCAACTGAGCAGCGTAGGGCCAAAGTTGAAGCTGATGCGCGCGTAGTTGTTCACGATGCGCGTGATCTGGTTCTTGTTATTGACGATGCGCGCCGCGCCGTTGGTGGCGTAGCACTCGGCGCAGATGCGCTCGTTCCAGTCGTGGTAGGGCGCGGCCGTATCCTGCGTCTCGACCGTCTCCAGCCAGGGGTTCTCGCGCGGCGGCTGATAGAAGTGACCGTGAATGCATATGAACCTGTTGCCTGCCGTCATGCAAACCCCTGCCGGAGTGCCGGCCTGATGAACCCATTGTAGGCGTTATCGGCCAAAGGGTGCAGCGGTCTTAGCCAGATCGCCAAGGCAATCGCTTGATTTTCGTCTGCCAGGCAGCTTTCCTATCTTTGAAAATCTACCTTTTGTACGCGGCGGGTGGGGCAGGTCCGGATTTTCGGACCTGGGAGACCACGAGCCCGGTATGCGCTTTTTCTGATCTCTGAACCCTGTCTTCAGCCCATCCCCAGAAAGACGGCCAGAGCGCGATTGACGGCGGTCATGGTTCGCGCTTCCAGTGAGCCAAAGCTTTCGCCGGCCTTGTCGCGCGGAATGGTGTGCGCCTTGTCCACCATGATCTGCGAGCGGGTGTGCAGACCGTTTCTTGCGCTCGGCTCCACGGTGATGCGGAAGCTGTCGATGGGGCGCAACACCGTGGTTACAGGCAGAACCGTGGCCGAAGGATGCAGCGCGAAGAGGTCGGATTGAATGACCAGCGCTGGCCGGGGCTTGCCGTAGGCTCCGGCTAGAACCACCGGAACCAGATCGCCGCGCTTCATACCCATCCGTCCGTATCGGCGGCCTCGGCGATCCAGGCCAGTGTCTCCGCCTCATGCGGGTCGTCAACCAACGACAAGCATTCACTCTTGCATCGCTGTTTGAAGCTCTCCCGTTGTGTATCGGGAAGCCAAATCTGCACCGGCTTCAATCCCGCCGCCCGCAGCACCTCGCGATGCTTGCGAACCCTCTGTGTGACCGTAAGACTCATGGCAAGCTCCGTTCCATGAAACATGATACCGCGTTTCCTTGTTTCATGCAACAGGATAGGTCAACTGAAAATTCGCGCCGATTGCGACGCCTTCGAAACCAAAATCACCATCGGATAGCGACGACCGTTTGGGGCGCGCCTTGGCCTTTGTGATGCGCGTTACATCCTTGCCTGTGCGCCTGCTCTCATACTCGTTCTCAGTTGATGATTTCCAGATCACACCGAGGTGTTTCATGAGTTCAAGTACCTCCCGCCGCGAATTCCTGTCCGCCGGCCTCTCCGCGGGCCTCGCGCTTCCCGTCCTGGGCGCTGCTTCCGCCATGGCCCAGCAGACCTCCACGAAGCCCGCCGCTTCGCCCATCAAGCTCGACTACAGAACCCTGGGCCGCACCGGCCTCAAGGTGACTACGGTGGGAATGGGATGCATGATTACCTCTGACCCCAGCGTAGTGGCGCGCGCCGCCGACCTGGGCATCAACTACTTTGATACGGCGCGCGGCTATCAGCATGGCAACAATGAGCGCATGGTGGGCGCTGCTCTGTGCGCCAAGCGGAAGCAGGTGGTGCTCTCGACCAAGTCGGAGGCTCCCAACAAGGAAGAGTTGCAGAAGCAGCTTGAAACCAGCCTGCGCGAACTGAAGACCGATTACATAGACATTTGGTTCCTCCATGCCAAGGACAACGTGGCCGACGTTACCGACGAGTTGATCGAGGTGCAGCAGCGCGCCAAGAAGGAGGGCAAGATTCGCTTCGCCGGCGTGAGCACGCACAAACCTCAGCAACTGCTGCCCTGGATGGCGCAAAAAGGCGTCTTTGACGTGGCGCTGACGGTCTATAACTTCACCATGGACGCCAGCCTGGACCAGGCGATTGAAACCGCCGCCAAGGCCGGCATCGGCGTGGTGGGGATGAAGGTGATGGCCGGCGGAATGCACCGGCAGAAGCAAGGCGATCCGCTCTTCAAGAAGCTCAACCAGGAAGGCGCAATGCTTTCGGCGCTGAAGTGGGTCATCAACAGGCCCAACATCACTACAACGATTCCCAGCATGACGGATATGGACCAGTTGGACGAGAACCTGAAGGCGATGGGCAATCCTCTCTCCGCCAGCGACGAGAAGCTGCTGACCGCGCATCTGGAGGCGATCCGGCCGCTCTATTGCCGTTTGTGCGGCGAGTGCGACGGCCACTGCCAGAAGGGTTTGCCGGTCGCCAATGTCCTGCGCTTCCTCACCTATGCGGACGGCTACGGCCAGTTTGCGCTGGGCCGCGAGAGATTTCTCGAACTGAGCGCAGAACACCGCGCGGTCCGCTGCGGAGATTGCATCGACTGCACGGTGAAGTGCCCGCACGGTGTTCAGGTTGCCAGCCGGATGGCGCGCGCACAGGAGTTGTTTGCATGAATGCTGCCGGAATGCTGCCGGCCGTTTTGCTTGCGGCCGGCATGGCGCAGGCCCAGAACGCGCTCGACTGCCACTTTGCGCCCGGCTGGGAGGCCGCCGGGCCGATCCGCCAGTTTACGGCCGAAAACCTCTACGACTACAAGGACGGCGCGGCCGATGGCTACCTGAGCTATGGCTTTGCGCGCATGGAGAGCCTCGACTGCAAATCCGGCGGCGACACGCTGACCATCGACCTCTCCGAGATGAACGACGCTGATGCGGCATACGGACTGTTTGCCGCCAACCGCGATTCCCGGCTGCCCATCGCCAAGCTCGGAATGGGCGGGCAGATCACGGCGCAGAGCGCCAGCTTCGCCAAAGGCAAATATTACGTTGAAATTGTTGAAGTCGCCGCCAACGCGGAGGCCGATCACACCGCTGTGATGCAAGCCTTCGCCGCCGGTGTCGAGCAGCGCCTGGAGGGCCGGGAGAGCGCGCCAGAGGCCTTGCAGTGGTTTCCCAAAGAGAATCTCGACACCGTCCGTCTGGTTCCGGAGAGCGTGTTGGGGCTGAAGCTGCTCAAGCGCGGCTACGTGGCGAAGTACACAGTGGGGCAGGCCTTTGTCGTGCTGGAGACGACGCCTGAATCCGCCGCCGAGGTCATGAAAAAGCTCCGCGAGCATTTTGACGGCGCTACGCCGGCGCAGATTGGCGACGAGGGATTTCAGGCCAAGGCGCCTTACCTGGACGGCCTCTGCATCTTTCGCAAGGGGCGCTATTTGGCCGGCTACGCCAACCTGCCGGATGCCCAGCAGGCTACTGCGCTGGCCGCGAAACTCGCCGCCCGCCTGCGATAAGAGCCAGCGCAATTCCGCAGGCATCTTCGGGTTACAATGTTCTCTACCACAGGAGGTTTCATGCGCAGGATTCTCGTTGCCGTTTTCGCTCTGCTCTTTGCCGCTCCGCAGGCGGCTCCTCTCCTGGCACAGGGCGCTCCGCCGCAGGTCAGCGCCGACCAGCCCTACACCATCGAGTACTACTACAAGTGCCAGTGGGGCCATCAAGCCGAGTTCAAGGCGCTCTTCCTCAAGAATCACTTCCCGCTGCTCCAGAAGATTCAAGCCACCGGGCGCATTCTGTCTTTGAAGATTGAGTCGCCGGCCTACCACACCACCGAGGACGGGCGCTGGGACTTCCGCGTCACCATTCGCTACAAGAACTCCACCGTGGCCACCACCGCCAACCCCGACGAAGAGGCTTTCGTCAAGGAACTATGGCCGGACCATGCGACCTATCAAAAGGAAGAGCAGCGCCGCTTTGAGATTCTGCTCGGCCACTGGGATCTTCCGGTGACGGATATTACTCCGGCGAAGTGAGCGGCAGCCGTCCCGATCCAGGCCGCGTTCATTCTTCGTTGCCGGTCCAGCCTTCGGGGACGAAGCGGTAGCCAACCCAGGGTTCGGTCTGGATGTACTGCTTGCCGGTCTCGGCTTCGAGCTTCTTGCGCAACTGGCCGACGAAGACGCGCAGATACTCCGGCTGATGGGCCGAATGCGCGCCCCAGACCTGGGTCAACAGCGCGCGATGAGTCATCACCTTGCCGGCGTGGCGGGCCAGATGGAGCAGCAGGTCGAACTCCTTGGGCGTAAGGTGGATCGGCTTGCCGAGCACGGTAATCGTGTGCGCTTCGGAATCGACCACGAAGTCGCCGGCCTCGATGGCGTTAGTGGTCCGCTCCGGCGCGCGGCGCAGGTGGGCGCGGACGCGGGCCAGCAGCTCCTGGCTGTTGAAGGGCTTAGTCACGTAGTCGTCGGCGCCGGCGTCGAGGGCCTCGACCTTGGATCGCTCGTGGTCGCGCACCGAAAGAACCAGCACCGGAACCGCGGATTGGGCGCGAATGGCGCGGCAAAGCTCGACGCCGCTCATTCCGGGCATCATCAGGTCGGTGATCACCAGGTCGGGCGTCCAGTCGCGGAAGACCAGCAGGCCCTCCTCCGGATCGTTGGCGGTGCGCACGTCAAAACCCTGCGCTGAGAGCGAGGCGCGCAGTACGCGGGTGATCTGCGGTTCGTCGTCGATGACCAGAATTCTACCGGGCATTTTGTCTTGTCTTCCAAGGAAAGATTACATCATCCGGCTGGGCGGTTATCATTCCGGTGAGGGAAGCAATGAATCCGTTCGCCAATCAACATCCCGCTCTTCGCTGGCTCGCGGCCACACTGATAGCGGCTGCGGCCACGGCGTTGCTGGTGAGCCTGGGCGCCAACTCGACGACGGCGGGCATGGTTTTCCTTGTGCTGGTGGTCTGGTTCGCCGCGCAGGCGGGAATCTGGATGGCACTGTGGGTGGCTCTGCTCTGCGCGCTCTTCTTCGATTATTATTTTCTGCCGCCGTTGAGAACTTTGCAGATTGTCGGGATTCAGCAATGGGTGGCGATGATCTCGTTTCTGCTGAGTTGCGTGGTGGTGAGCCGCGTGGCCGAGCGGGCGCGCGGGCAAGCGCGGCAGGCCGACGCGCGGCGCGAGGATGTGGAACGGCTCTACGAACTCTCGCAGCAGATGATGCTGCAGGAGGATGCCGCCGGGCTGATTCGCGACCTGCCGCGGATTATCGCGCGCATCTTTGCGCTGGACGGCGTCGTGCTTTACGTCCGCGACCAGGACCAGTTCCACACATCAACCTCCGATTTGCCGATGAGCATTCTGGCCAGCTTGCGGGCGATGACCCTGGGCGAGAATCCGACGCAGGTTATTCCAGGCGACTTCACGGTGAGGACGCTGATGATGGGCTTGCAGCCGGTGGGAGCGTTAGGGCTGCGGCCAGCGGTGCTTTCGCATGAGGTGGCCACGGCGGTCAGCGGGCAGGTGGCAGTTGCGCTTACCCGCGCCACGGCCATGGAGGCTTCAGCGCACATGGAGGCGGCGCGCCAGGGAGAACGATTGAGGGCGGCGCTGATCGACTCGCTGACCCATGAATTGAAAACGCCGCTGACGGCCATTCGCGCCGCCGCGACCACGCTGGTACAGAGCGAAGAGATGGACGAGAGCCTGCGGCTGGAACTGGCCGCCATTGTCGATGAGGAGAGCGCGCGGTTGGACCGGCTGATCGGCGAGGCGGTTGAGATGGCCGAGATCGACGCCGACGTGGTCGAGGTCCGCCGCGTGCCGCAGCATCCGCGGGCGCTGCTGGAGCAGGCCGTTGAGGAGTCGCGCAAGGCGCTGGCCGGATGCCGCGTGGCGATCGCCGTCGATGAGGCGGGAGACTCGGCCTGGTTTGATCCGCATTTGCTGGGCCGTGTGCTGCGCCACCTGCTGGAGAATGCGGCGCGGTTTACGCCGCCCGGAGGACGCATCCTGTTGGGCTGCCGGCGCGTGGGCGGCCGGCTGGAGTTTCGCGTCGAGGACGACGGCCCCGGCGTCGATGCCGTCGATCTGCCCTTCATCTTCGACAAGTTTTACCGGGGCAAGAAGGGCGCCGGCAAAGGCAAGGGAACGGGGATGGGTTTGGCCATCAGCCGCGCGATTTTGACTGCGCACGGCGGCGGGATCGAGGTGGAGAGCGCCGCCGGCAAGGGCGCCTGTTTCCGCTTCTGGGTGCCGCTGGTGGAGAAGGAGCCGGCGGACCTAAAGCGAGGTTGAAGTTTTTCTTGACGCATGACGCATTACAGGCTACATTGGAAACATGATTCAGTCTTTCCGGCACGCTGGTTTGGAGAAGTTCTTCTTCACCGGGAGCAAAGCCGGAATCCAGTCCGCGCATGCCAGAAAGCTGGCAATTCAGCTTGGCACACTGGACATTGCACCTCATGTTGCGCGCATGAATGTCCCCGGTTGGGAATTGCATCCGCTCAAAGGCGATCTTGCGAATCACTGGTCAGTCAAAGTCAGCGGCAATTGGCGGATGACGTTTCGGTTCGAGGGCGAGAATGCCGTCCTCGTCGATTATCAGGATTATCACCAGGAGGAAAGATGACACGAATGTACAATCCGCCCCATCCTGGCGAGCTTCTCAGAGAATATCTCGGCGACATGCAGGTTGGCGAGGCGGCGAAGCGTCTCCGCGTCGCACGGTCTACTCTTTCGCGACTCCTGAATGGGCGCACGTCGTTTACCGCGCCCATGGCGCTGCGGCTTGCCGATGCGCTTGGAACAGAGCCGGAAGTATGGCTTGACTTGCAGCAGCAGTACGACCTGTGGCATGCGGCGCGGCGCAAGCGGCCAAAGGTGCAGAGGTTCATATTCCCGAACGCCGATAAATCCGTCGCCGCATAATGCACGCAGCGCCGCCGCTATCAGCCTTCCAGCTTATACCGGGTTTCGGCAAGGCGGTAGAGCCGCCGCCAGACGAGCCGGTTCATGGTGACCACGATCAGGGAGATGAAGATTGTGGCGAGCAGGATGATGGGCAGGCGGTCGTTGTCAATTGCAGAGCTGATCTGCGCGCCGAGGCCGATGGTTTGCAGTGTTCTTTCGCCCAGGTGGGAGTACTCGGCGAAGACCGAGGCATTCCACGCGCCGCCGGAGGCTGTCACCATGCCGGTGATGAGGTAGGGAAAGATGCCCGGCAGAATAAGTTTGGTCCAGCGCTGCCAGCGGGTGAAGTGGTAGAGTTCGCTGACTTCGCGCAGATCCGAGGGTATGGACATGGCTCCGGCGATGACGTTGAAGAGAATGTACCATTGCGTGCCCAGCAGCATGAGCGCAATGGAGCCAATGCCCAAGCCGCCGCCGATCTTGACCAGGCCCATGAGCAGGATGGGAAAGAAGGCCGTCGCCGGGATGGAGGCCATCACCTGGGCGACGGGCTGGACGAGACGGGCGAGCTTGGGATTGAGACCGATGGCGACGCCGACGGGAACTGTCCAGGCGGCGGCGAGGACGAGCGCGCAGTTGACGCGCAGGAAAGACGCGGCAGCGCCCTCCATGAGCAGGCGCAACTCGGCGAATGAAACAGTTTGCAGCATGAGGAAGGCCTGGAAGGCGCCCCAAGCGACGGCGACGGCGGCGGCAACGGCCAGCATCCAGAGTCCGGCGGAGGCTTTGGAGGCGGTTTTATCCTCGTCCAAAGGGTGAACGATGCGGCAGGAGTGGGTGAGCGCCATGCGGCGGTAGATTGGCTCGTCGATTCTGCTCCAAATGCGGCCGGGAAGGGAAGTGACCAGCTTGGATTTCTTGAGCAATTCAAGAATGGGAGAAGTGACGCGCTCGGCGGACTCGACCTGTTCGAATTTGAATTTGTCGCTCCAGGCGATCAGCGGCCGCCAGAGGAGCTGATCGGTCGCCACCACGATCAGGACGACCGCCGCGACACCGCAGAGCAGAGCGCGCGTGTCGCCTGAGTCGGTGGCCGTCTGGATGTAGCTGCCCAGGCCGGGAAGCTGAAAACGTGTTCCTTTGAGTGAGAACATCTCGCAGGCCATCAGGGCAAACCAGCCGTTGGCGACCGAGACGATGGAGTTCCAGAGAAGGCCGATGGCGGCATAGGGCATCTCAAGCTGCCAGAAGCGCTGCCATGCGGAGTAGCGATAGATGCGCGAGGTTTCTACCATCTCCCGTGGAATGCTCTTGAGCGAGGAGTAGAAGCTGAAGGCCAGATTCCAGACCTGGCCGGTGAAGATAAGCAGGATGACGCCCAACTCGATGCCCAGTTGGTGGCCGGGAACGAGGGCAATCATCGCCAGTAAAACGGGGTAGAGAAAGCTGAGAACGGGAATGGATTGCAGAATGTCGAGGACGGCGATCATCCAGGCCTCGACTCTGTGGTTGTAGGCGGCGATGTAACCGTAAGCGATGGCGAAGGTGATGCTGAGCAGGAAGGCGATGATCATGCGCCCGATGGAGTAGAAGGCGTAGATGGGCAGGGCGCGGATGGAGTGCGAGATGGGCGCCACCAGAACCGGCGCGCTCATCCAGTAGCCGGCGGTGTGCAGAATGGCGATAAAGACGGCGATTCCGCCGAGGCCGACGGCCAGATCGATGAAGAACGGCCAGGTGCGGACGGTGACCAGAGTTTGCGCAAGAGGGTGCTGAGGCTTCACTCGGCCTCCTGGCGGGTGGCAATCTCTTCTTCCTGAGCATCGGGCAGAATGAAGCGGCGATGGCCGGCGTCATAGTCGAACAACTCGGCGTAGCGGCCCCAGGTAACGGCGGTTTCAATCTGGCGCTGGCACTCCTCTTCACTGAACTGCTCGTTGAGCATATCGATAAAGAACTCATCGGGCACGGAGTGATCGCTTTTGGTTTCCAAAGCGCGGCGAATCTGGCGCAACAACAGGACGTGGGCCACAGCGGCGTCGCGGAAGAGTTCCTTCTGGCGCAGAATCTCGGAGTTGGCAAACTCCGTGCCGCTCGGCGTGATGGCCGCGTCGCCCTCTTCAACCTGGAGGAAGCCGAGCAACTGTGCTGCGTCCACAATGGGCAGCAGGTCGTCGATCTCGAAGCTCAGGTCGTCGGCGAGGCGATAGATGTCGTCACGGCCTCCCTTGTCGAGCAGCAGTTCCAGCAGGCCGGCGATGCCGCCGGGGCGCGAATGTGGCAGCATCTGATAGTGCATCTGGCGCTGGTCGCGGACTTTAGGTTCGGCTTGCTGGTCCGGCGCCTCATCGGGAGCCACATCGGGCTTGGTGAGCACCTTGTAGGTGTAGTCAACCAACTGCGTAAAAGGTTCGGATTTGCGGTCGCGGGGCTGGGTGAGCTGCACGCGGAAGTCAGTGCGAATGTGGCCGGGATTCTTGCCCAGCACAATGATGCGGTCGGCCAGCAGGACGGCCTCTTCGATGTTGTGCGTGACCAGAAAGACGGCTTTGGTTGGCATGGTCTTGTTGGCCCACAACTCCAGCAGCTCAGAGCGCAGGTTTTCGGCGGTGAGCACGTCGAGGGCGCTGAAAGGCTCGTCCATGAAGAGGACTTCTGGTTCAACGACGAGGGCGCGGGCAAAGCCGACGCGTTGCTTCATGCCGCCCGACAACTCCTTGGGATAAGCGCCCTCGAAGCCGTCCAACCCGACCGTGTCCAGCATCTTCAGGCTGCGGTTGCGGCGCGCGCCGGCGGAGACGCCGCGGGCCTGGAGCGGAGCCTCGACGTTCTGGAGCACCGTGAGCCAGGGAAAGAGCGCGAAGCTCTGGAAGACGATGGAAACGTTGACCTCGGCCTCGGCGATGGGCTTCTCGTGCCAGTAGACCTGGCCGGCGGTGGGCGTGGAGAGGCCGGTCAACATCCGCAGCATCGTCGATTTGCCGCTGCCGGAAGGGCCGAGCAGAGCCACGATCTCGCCGGGAACAATGGAGAGGTTTGTGGAGGAGATGACCTGGATGCGGTTCTGGCTGGGCTGCGCATAATACTTCTCGATCCGCTCGGCGCGGATGATGGCATCAGGCGCAGAGGCCGGACTCTGGCTTTCGGCGGGAAGGACAGCTTCCTGCATGGCGTGGTTCTCCGTTGGGGTCGGCAGGCCAGGAGCCTCGGCCGGGGTTTGTTTCCAGTATATGTTTACCCGGTTGCGATTCGATGAACAAGCGGCGGTTGAGCGAGCCGGCGAGACGCTACAGTTCGCGCCGCCCCTCCATCGCTCGCGCCATCGTCACCTCGTCGGCGTACTCAATGTCGCTGCCGGCGGGAACGCCTGTGGCGATGCGCGTAATGCGCACATGAAAGCCGCGCAGCGCAGTTGCCAGCCAGTGCGCCGTCGCTTCGCCTTCGAGGGTCGGACTGGTTGCCAGGATGACCTCGTCCACCTCGCCCTGCTCGACGCGCTTGAGCAGTGTGCCGGCGCGCAACTGATCCGGCCCCACGCCATGGAGCGGCGAAAGCGTGCCGTGCAGCACATGATAGACGCCCTGGTAGCCTCGCGTCCGCTCGACAGCGCCGATATTCGTCGGCTCCTCGACGACGCAGACCAGCCGATGGTTGCGCGTGGTGTTGGCGCAATAGGCGCAGGGATCGACATCGGTGACGTTGTTGCAGAGCGAGCAGAGGCGCAGGCTGGCCTTGAGGCCGCGCACCGCCTCGGCCAGCGCCGCCGCATCCTCGTCGGTGGAGCGCAGAATGTGGAAGGCGAAGCGCTGGGCGCTCTTGGCGCCCACCCCAGGCAGCTTCTTCAACTCTTCAATCAGCCGCGCCATCGGCTCGGCATAGCGGGTCACGGGTTAAGCCTCCAGAAGTGCAGTGGACAGTACCTTGCTACAGTGTCTGATAAACGGCGATCAACTCAACCCCGGCAGATTGAGTCCGCCGAGCATACCCTTCAAGCTGGATTGCAAAGCCTCCTCGGCCTTGCGTCCGGCCTCGTTGACCGCGGCCACCACCAGGTCTTCGAGCATCTCCACATCCGGCTTGTCGCCGCCGAGGCCGACGACCGCCGCGGGATCGATGCGCAGCTTGAGCAACTGCTTTTTGCCGTTCATCGTCGCGGTCACGGCGCCGCCACCGCTGGTTCCCTCGACCACAGTTGCGGCGAGCTTGCGCTGAACTTCCTCTTGCATTTGATTGGCCTGCGAAAGCATCTCGCCGATCTTGAGCGGGTTGATCATGATTATTTCTCCGATCCGTTCGCTAAACTTCCGAGCCAAGAGCTTGGCAATAACTATTCCGTTGCGGGGTTAGCCCTTTCCGCAACGCCAACGATTCGGTCAAGCGCCAGTCGGATTTCATCTTCGACAAGACTGTCCGGTACATGAGGCACCAATCGGTAGTAATCAGCCTTTCTCATTTCCATGTACTGCCCAATCCGTTTGTAAAAATCCGGAAAGACCAAATCTAAAAACTCGTCGCTCGCCTTAACTGTTTTCCACCAGGGATCATTCAAGTCCCTAAATGCAGCAGGAATTACGCGGTCCCGCACTGCTTCACGCATGGCTGTGACTGCGGCATCTATTGATGATTCCTCCAAGAGTGGCCCCCCCGCAACCTGTGCGCCAATCTCCCTCGCAAAAGATTCCAGAGTCGCAGGCTGGCAAATATAGTTTTCGATTTCATGACGCTCCCACTTCATTTCTATAAGGGACTGCCCCTTTTGGAGGTCAGAGACATCGCTATCAACCAACAGAAATGCCACTAAATCCGGCTTGGCTTCACGAAGAGCATAGAAATGCTCACGTCCCTTCGATGGTATGTTCCCTATCGGAACCTGGAATGGCGAACGAAGAACATCTTTCGCCGGGTGATTCAGTTTTTCAGCAAATGCTTTGAGGATGCTCAAGTCTGTATGATCCTCAAGGTAGAGAACCCAACCAACCTGCTCAGCAAGGTAATACTGATCATACCGAACAGAATTCAATGCTTTTTTCACTGCCGTGGTACTGTTGCTTGGGATGCGATGAGGCTTGCCAAGAAAAGCAACAACGCTGCCATCATCCATGCTTGCTGCTTGGTTCAATACTTCCTCGGAATGACTAGCGACTATGAGTTGACTGCCGCTTTCACGCGCGGATTCTCTGAGTTTCAGATATATCTCCCGCTGCCTCAGGATTTCGAGATGAGCGTCGGGTTCATCGAGGAGAAGAACAGCTCCTGGGTGAAGGGCAAGATAGGCTAAAAGCAAAAGCGTTTGTTGTAACCCGCGACCAGAGCAAGACAGGTCCAGACAAATATCATTCTCGTCCCGATAGGTCATTTGTAGTTCCCCGCGCTCTGGAATATACTCAGGAACGTCCAGCGTTACTTTGAATAGTTCTTTTATATGGGAAACTAGTTTCGTCCAAGCCGACGGGTTACTCTCTTCGTCCTTCTTATTGGAAAGCTCATAGCATAGATTGCGCAACACTTCGGCAGTTCGACCATCCCCCAGCCTAACATTGATTGCGCCACTGTCGAGGCGAGTCTCCGTGGAACTAACGCCGGACATAGGAGGCAAAAAAGCAATTTCTACAGTACTCGCCTCATCCGGTATCGGCATCCGGGCAGGCTGCTTGCCCTCTTCCGTTCTTAAAGAACGGCAAGCAAAAGACTCGGAATTTGAGAAATCAAATTCCAGCCCGCATTCCCATTTATTTCCATCGGTAATCCCTCCGACAAGAATATCGATTCGAATGTTCTTGGTTTCTTGCTTTCCGTTCAATCTTTGAACGTCGCGCACGTGCAATTTGCGCCACAACTGCTTGGAATCATCACCAGGAACAAATAGGTCGCGTCGATTAATGTTCACGCCCGGGCGCTTTTCAGGTACTTCCGTACCTCGTTTTTTCTTCAAGCGTCGCATTTCAGGCACATCTACGCGTCCTTTTTCCTTCAAGCGCCGCAATCCCAAATCCCATAAGGCAAATGCCTGTAGGGCGGTTGTTTTCCCGGAGTTGTTGGGGCCAATGAAGACAACCGGGCTAGACAGAGGAATCTCTACATCCTCAAAACGCTTAAAATTTCGAATGACCAGTTTCGTCAGCATGATTCCCTACCATTGTTCAAGCTACAGAGCAATCTGTTGTTAATGATGTGCGGATTCATTTTTGCCGCAGATCGACGACACTGCGTACCTCGGCATTGAATAACTCTTTGGCGCGCTGGACTAGCGGATTTGCCAGCGCGGCCTCCTGAATGGAACCTGCCAGGGGCGTGAGCATCGGCGCGGCGGCCTGCGGGTTTTCCTGTCCGGCGGCTTCGCTGGGAACCACCAGAAAGCGCGTGGGCGCGCCCAGCCGTTGCAGTTCCTGACGGATGATCTTCTCTGCTGCCGCATTGATGGTGAGGGCGACCATCTTTTTGCCCATGCCGACGACTTCGATGCGTAAACTGCCGCCGTCAATGGTCCACGTGCCCGCGCCCAGCAACTGCGCCGCCGAAAGGTGCCCGCCCTCGACTAGCGCGCAGCCGACAGCGTGGCGAATGGCCTCGATACTTGGCAGAGCGGTGGGTGCAGCGGCGGCCAGAGGAGCCACGGCCAAAGCGCCTTCGGTGCGGGTTTCAGCGAAGCCGACAGAGGGAGAAGCCGAGGCTGGGAAGGGCGCGATCCTGGCTGCCATAGAAATTGACGAAGAGGACGCGGAATCAGCCGAGGTTCTCGTTGAAGCGAGCGAAGAGCGCTCCTCCGAGGCTAAAGCCAGCGTCGATTCTGCTTGCGCAGTGCGGGGTTTAAAACCCCCGCCTCCCTCCGACACTCCGAAGGGCGAAAGCGGCGGCGCGGAGGCTGGAACCGGAGACACAGCGGGACGCGAAGGACTGGCCGCAGGCCGTGGAGCGGAAGCGGGCGCGGGATTCGCCGGACGCGCAGCCCCAGCCCGGACGCTGCTCAGCAGCTCTTCAATCGGCAGCAAACGCTGCGCATGAATCAGTTTGAGCAGGCCGAGTTCCAGATGAAAGCGCTGCTCCTGGCGGTAGTTCAGATCGTCGAAGGTGCGCAGCACAATTTGCAAGTTGCGGGTAATCTCTTCCTCGGTAAAGAGCAGCGCGGTGCGGCTCGCTCTGGCTCGCTCATCGCCGCTGATTTGCAGCAGCTCTGTCTGCTCGCCGCCCAGTTTGGCCATCAGAGTGTTGCGCAGGTAGCGAACCATCTGGCGGGCCAGAGAGGAGGGATTGTGTCCGGCGTTGACCAGCAGATTCAACTGCTCCATCAGCTCGGCGCTTTGGCCGGCGGCGACAGCTTCCAGCAGCCGCTCGAAGACGGCGTTGGGCACCGCGCCCATCAGCTCGCGAATCTGCGCCGAGGAGAGCACGGCGCGGCCATTCTCGGTGGGCGCCGAGGCGATGGCCTGGTCCATGATGGAGAGCGCGTCGCGCATGGAGCCGTCGCCCGCCTCAGCGAGCAGAGCCAGCGCGTCCTCTTCGGCCTCGACCTCTTCGTGACTGGCAATCATCTTCAACTGCGCGAGAATGTCATCAAATTTGACGGCGTGAAAGCTGAAGTGCTGGCAGCGCGAGCGGATGGTCTGCGGAATGTCTTCCGGCTGCGTGGTGGCCATCATGAAGATGACGTGCGCGGGCGGCTCTTCCAGCGTCTTGAGCAGCGCGTTGAAGGCCGCGTCGGTGATCTGGTGGGCCTCGTCGAGGATGTAAATCTTGTACCTATCCCTTGAAGGGGCGTAGCGGGCGGCGTCGCGCAACTCGCGAATCTCGTCGATGCCGCGATTGGTGGCCGCGTCGATTTCGATCACATCCACCGCGTTGCCCTGGCGAATCTCGATGCAGGAGTCGCACAGGGCGCATGGCTCTGGCGTGGGCCGCTGCGCGCTGCCGATTTCTGTCCGGCAGTTGAGCGCCATGGCGACAATGCGCGCGATGGTCGTTTTGCCGATGCCGCGATGCCCGCTGAAGATGTAGCCGTGGGCGATGCGGTTCTGGGCGAGCGCGTTCATCAGCGTGCGCGTGACGTGGTCCTGCCCGGCCACGTCGGCAAAGCGCTGCGGACGATATTTCCTGGCTAGAACCTGATAACCCATGCGCGAAACCGCTCCTTGAGGCTCGTCCGGCTGCGGGACGGCCTAGTGGGATTGTATCGTTCCCGGCTGGGAGCGCGGCGGGGGCGAAAGCGAGAATCTCCGAGGCCATTCCCGCAGCTACGATGCGGAGCGCCGGGCGTTGACCAAGGCGCGAATGAAGTCTGGGGTAGAACCGCAGCAGCCACCCAGAAACGCTGCGCCTGCCTCGCACAACGCGGCGTAGTGCGAGGCGAAGAAATCTGCGGAAGTGCCATAGTGAATTGCTGTTCCCTCGATGATCGGCAGGCCCGCGTTCGGCTTGATCCAGATGGGAAGATCGCAGGCGGCGCGCAATCGCCGGCAGATGCCCACAGCCAGCTCGACGCCAACGCCGCAGTTTGCGCCTACCGCGTCCGCCCCTGCCTCGGCCATTGCCGCGGCCACGGCTTCGGGCGTGGCGCCCATCATTGTGCGGTCCTTGTTCTTGCCGGAATCGAAGGCGAAGGAGGCGATGACCGGCAATCCGGTGAGCCGGGCCGCTTCCACGGCCAAACGCGCCTCCTCGATGTCGCTCATCGTCTCCACCAGCAGTGCGTCGGCGCCCGCGGCCGCCAGAGAACGCGCCTGCGCAGCGAAGGCCGCGCTAGCCTGATCGCTGCTGATCTCGCCCGAAACGAGGATCTTGCCGGTGGGACCGATGGAGGCAAAGACCAGAGCGTGGCCCGCGGCACGGCGCGAGAGCGCGACGCCGGCGCGGTTGATGGCGTCCAGGTCAGTCTCCGAGAGGTCTTTCATCGCCACCGCGTTGGCGCGAAAGGTATTGGTGAGGATGACCTGGCTGCCGGCT
>Ga0302320_10002735_pt1 | contig 41224 bp, 36 predicted proteins | sample Bog_T0_3_FD_202130 | JGI IMG/M metagenome (GOLD analysis project Ga0302320, IMG submission 202130) | Peat permafrost microbial communities from Stordalen Mire near Abisko, Sweden - Bog_T0_3 | ecosystem: Environmental > Terrestrial > Soil > Wetlands > Peat | place: Sweden: Abisko, Stordalen Mire... | reverse complement strand
AAAAGCCGCTCAACGACGCCGAATCCGGGCGGATTTCCACCCTGGTGGGCATCCTCGGCCGCACCGCAATCGAGCAACGGCGCATTGTGACCTGGGAAGAAGTGGCGGGCTAAGCCCAATACTGTTCACTTTGTGGGACCATCGCCTTGCGTGGTCTGTCGCGTCCGGAGGCCGGCAGACGACACAAACTGATCGTCTGCCCCACCATATTGCCTTGTAAATGAACAGTATTGGGGCTGGGCCCGCTCAGATCAGCGGATGTTCGAGGCCCTCGCTCGGGAACTCCTGGCCGGCGCGAGGGCGCAGGCGGTGGCCCGGCCACTCCAGGCGCATATCCTGGCAGACTTCGTCCAGCATTGCCGTCGTCGCTTCCCTGGTTTCGACGGCAAACGCGGTGAGCAGCAGGTTGTCGCATAGCGCATTAATCAGGCGCGGAATACCCTGACTGCGGAAATGCAACTCGCGCATCAACTCCTCGGAGAAAATCGCCTGATCGTGCAGGCCCGCCTTGTCCAGCCGCGAGTTGATGTAAGCGATCGTTTCCAGCGCGCTAAACGGCTGCAGCGTACACCGCAGCACGATGCGTTGTTTCAACTGGCGCAGATTCGGGGCGTCCAGTTTCCTGTCCAGCTCGGGCTGGCCGGCCAGGATGATCTGCAGGAGTTTTCCGAGACGCGGGTTCTCTAGATTGCCGAGCAGGCGGATCTCTTCGAGCACTTCCCACTCCAGGTTGTGCGCCTCATCGACGATCAGGACCGTCGTTCGACCCTCTTGCGCCTGCTGGACGAGCAGTTGGTTCAAGGCAAAGAGCACATCGGTCTTGGATTTCGTCGCGCAGCGCAAATCGAGATCGTAGGCGATCATCTCGAAGAACTGCTCTACATTGATCCGCGAATTGAAAATGAAGGCAAACTCTACGTATTGCGACTCGAGATAGTCCCGGAGACACTCGAGCATGGTCGTTTTCCCGGTCCCGACCTCACCCGTCAGAACGATGAAACCCTTCCGGCTGTGAACGCCGTAAATCAGGTTTGCCAGCGCCTCCTCGTGCTGCGGGCTGCGGTAGAGGAAAGCCGGATCCGGACTCAGATTGAATGGGTCTTCACGAAAGCCAAAAAAAGCGTTATACATCGCAAATAGACGCCGCTCCCGCTGGGGCGCAATACAGAGTAAATACCTGCCTCATTAGTCTATCATGCCAATAAGATAGACAGGCCAAAGCTACGGGACGGATCGCGGGCGGCAGGTTGCGTCCGGCGAAGAGAAGCTGTTGAACCGGCGTCCCGACTTCCAGACAGGCATTCACCCGGTCGGTTGAATCGCAGCCCAAAGGGCAAAGAAATCAGTGAAGATTCGGTGAGCGAGCGCCCTGCGTAGGAGCACGTCCCCTGCTTCGAAATCGGGTAAGTCAGGCCGCGATCACGTACTCCGCGATGGTCCTGGGTTCCGGGATTGGTTCGCCATCTTCCCGCATGCCGTCCAGGTGGAATCCGATCGCTTCGCGCATGAGCTGGGCGGTTTCCTCCAGCGTGTCGCCTGCGGCTATGCAGCCCGGCAGATCCGGAACGTACGCACTGTAGCCGGTGTCGGTCTTTTCAAAAAGAACGGCGTACCTCATTTCAACCTCGCTTGGTCTTGAACTATGCCGCGTTGACGATTTGGATGTCAATTCGCTTGTCCAGGCAACGGAATGCCGCCTCGATCTGATCCATGCGCGATGCGTGGTCGAGGTCCAGAAGACGGTCTACCTGGGGCATCTTTACCCCCAGGCGACGTGCCAGTTCGGCTTTCCGAACTTTGGCGTCACGCATCGCCTTGTAGAGTTCGACCTTCGCTTCGTCCAGCGCCGGCAGCGTCACGAACTTGCCGTGGGGCACCGACGGCGTGGGGATTTCCTTCCGGTCCTCGATACGCATAGCCAACGCGGTTTCGAGGCAGTCTACCGCACGCGCCAGGGCCTCCTGCTCGTCTTCGCCGAATGTGCAGGCCTCTGGAAAATCTGGAAACGTAACCAGGAGGGTGCCGTTCGTGTCCGGCGCTAGGACCACAGGGTATTGAACCATGGCTCTCCTTTCACTTGAGCCCCAGTTGAGCCCCAGTTCTTTCTTGATCTTGTCAACCAAGCCTTTGCCGAGTTCCTTACCGGAGCCATGCATTGGGAGAACCGAGCGCTGCTCGCCACGCCGAACCTTGAGGTGGCCGCCCTTGCCGGGAGCGAACTTGCATCCCTGACTGGCGAGCCACTTCTTGAGTTCTCCTACCTGTGCGGACCTCTACGGGACTTAGAACAATTCCACTTCCACCCAGCCGGGCAGCGAAGCGGGACGGTTGCTGCGAATGATGAGGCGGCGCGTTTTCGGGAAAGGCATCCCGGTTCGCAACGCCTGGCCGTAGCCGGGAACGGGTTTCAGGCCCTCGCGCATGTTCTCCTCGGAGGAGGCGGTCCAGAGGGTCTTCGCCAGCAGTCCGGTCCCCCAACCTACGCAGGTGAGGAAACGGCCGGCTGCCTGCGCCTCTTCCACCCGCTTCAGCAGCGCGTCGCACAGGACGACCAGATGGTTCAGACCCGCGGTCTCCGCGAACTTGCGGTGGGAGTTGAGCAGTAGCGTCGCGGCGTGGTTTGCCGCCTTGACGATTTCCACTGCGCCGGCTGGCGCTTTCCAGCGCAGAGCCCGCATGGCTTCCGCCTGACGGAAGAGTACAGGCATGCGGAAATCACCCTCAAAAACGGTGCCGGGAGCGGCCATTTCGGCGAAAAATGGCGTGGATTCCGACGCGCGATTCAGAGCCAGTGCTCCGCGCGAGCCCTTCCAGCCGCCTTCGAGCTTGCCCCCGCGATCGGCGAGCGTCGCGGTCCGGAGCAGGTAGACCTTCGTTGACAAATTCCCGATCGGACGAGAATCGGACAAACGGATGGGCCGCGTGCGGCTCACGCCCGGCAGGCCCAGAATCGCGCTCTCCAGCACGCCGGCCGAGCGCCTGGGCGTTTCGGAGTTCAGGCTCTCAACAGCAGCCTTGATCTGGGCTTCCGAGACGCGATCAACCAGCATTGCCAGGCGGATGGCGCCCTTCAGGACGCTGCCCGGCAGGTAGATGCCATTGAGGCTGGAGGCGAAGGTCGGGATGAAGCACTCGTCCGCGGGCGCTTTCGCGTAGACCTCGGCGCTCGCGGGATCGTCGAACGCGATGCGCCGCGTCGCATAGTTCTGGGCGTAGCCCCCCCACGATGCGAAATCCAGTTTCTCCGACTTGCGCAATTGTCCGAGATAGCTCTCGATGCGCGGGCCTTTGGCCAGCAGGCGGAAAATTCGCCGCTGGTTGAGAACGTTCACCTGGTCCTTCCAGACCATGTAATCGATGGGCGAGAGCTTCTGCCCGTCGCCCGCGAGAGTCGGCGTCAGAATCGTCACGCGATAGCGCGTGGTCTGAGGCTGAGGGGCGCCACCGCCCGAAGTGATTTCTTCCTGCAAGAGTTCTTCCGTCATGCGGCGGGGCCTCCGGCGTTGTTTCCGGTGTTGCCTTTGGCGGACACGTCTTTTCCAGGAAGTTCTTTTCTTGGAAGTTCAAGGGCGACGGCAAAACCGGCCCGCCAGACGGGGTGAGGCGCGCCATCCGGAGCAACGTCCCGGACCGAGCCGGTCAGAGCTCCCTTGGAGACCACCATCGAACCTTCCTTCACCAACCGGGAGGACTTCTTCACAAGACCCGCGCCGGCGTGCGAAGCAACGCGCCCGCTGCGCTCGATCAGCGCGTAGTTCCCGCTGCCCCACGCCACGCGATCCGACGCACCGGGAGAGAACAGCGACAGCATCCACCAGGACCGGTCGCCCCCATTCAGAGCAGCCTGAGCAAGCCGCAGGCCAGGAAGCAACAATTCCTGAAGTGCTCCCGGCTGCAGTTCGGGCGTCCTCGAACGGCCAAAACCGCGGCTCCGCAAGCCGCCCAATCCGGAATCAGCCAGGAGTCGGAATGCACATTCGAGCTTCGGGGACCAGACGGCGTAGGCCGTAGCGTTTACGAATTCCGCCGCGCACCATAGCCCGGCGGCCGGTGCGAACTGGAGGCATCCCGCTGCCCAGGGTTGGATGTTGCTGCCGGTCACACGGTCCACCGCGGCTGCCGAGCGGCGCATCCGCCGGAACGGCCCGGTGGGAAACCGGCCGCCGGTAGGAATCAGGCATCCGCTATGGGCGTCCACAGTCCAGTCCTTCTCGTCCAGAGCTTCACCGCGCAGCAGCGCGGAGATCACCGTCGTCGGCACCAGGCCGGCGCCTTTCCAGCGCAGCTTCGTAGCAGTGCCGGGCACCTCGGCCGGGGGCCAGAGGCCCATGGGCGGCGGCGCGAACAGCAGGCCGCGCTGCCAGGGAAAACAGGAGCTCAGGCGGACGGCCGGCATTGAATACGGGTCCGCCGTTGCATTCAGCCACTCCTCCAGCCAGCCCAGTTGCTCGAAGGCGAGACAAAGGGCCGAGTACAGGGCGTCGCTGTGCAGAACGGCCTCGGATTGATCCAGGGCTCCGTGATCCGGCCCAATGCGCCAGGGCGTGATGGGCCGGAGACGGATGAGCAGCGCGGGGTTCATGCGTCTCCGATCGGACCTAACTCAGCTTCTCGGCGAAATCGGCGGACAATACGCCGGCTTGCAGCTCGGCGCTCGTGCCCGCTTCGAGCACGGTCGTCTCCGTCGTTCCCGCGGTGTAGTAAGCGCGGGAGCGCCAGGTGGCCTTCCAGCCGGTGAACTTCACCCGTCCGGAGCCCCGCGAGCCGCCGCCACCCAGGGCGTCGTCCTCGAGCAGCCTCAGCCCTTCGGCCACTTTGGCGACAAGTTCCTTATCCTCGGCGCACAGAATGTCGAGTACCAGACGGACTCGGAACTTCGCTCCAGCGGGCACGCGCTCCAGCGTCCGGGCGCTGGCCTGCGCGGTCAGGCGGTCGATGGCGTTCTCGCTCTTCACTTCGGTCAACTCGTCGTCCAGGTTCTCGCGCATCGGCTCGGTGATGCTGTCCAGTTCGAGCGGAGCATCGTAGACGGTGAGACGGGCGGGCGTGGCCGCGACGCTCTCCACCGTTTCGCCCGAGGCGCGCTCGGTTCGGCCGGGATTCCGTCCGAACAGCAGGCAGACCTCGTCGCCCGGCTCGTCGCTCTGGTGGATGCGGACCTCTTGCCCGCGGCGGCGCGACAGGTAAACCAGATCGGCCGGGGCGATTTGTCCGGAGCTTTGCTCCAGCAGCGACCGCAGCTTGCCGCGCAGCGACGACCCTGGGACGTACGGGCGCCCGAAGGCATCCTTCACCACGGGGTTGTCGGCGCCGCCCAAGTCGAGTGAACCTTTGCCCGCACCGATGTGCAGACCGGTCTCGCAGGTCATTTCGCCGTCCAGCAGAAGTTTGCCGATCAGGCCAAGGCGGGTTTCGGCGGTGTGCGAACTCATGCGATTTCTCCTCGCGAATTTCCTTAAATCGTTGCCAGAGCCTACTCGTTGTAGGCGACGATCGCCTCAAACAAGTCGCGGAAACGCTCGTAGCTGCGCGCCTCGTTGCGACGGGTCACTTGAAGCAGCAGCTTCTCGAGCACGTCCAGGCTGCGTAATTGATGGCGCGCGATGGTGTAGGCCAGGCGTGCGCGCAACATCACGAACTGGTGCTGGCGGTCGACCTCCGCCGCGCGGCAGGCCCGCCGGATCGCGCTGTACATGCGGCGCAACTGGCTGCGCGTGCCGGAGTCCATATCGCGCATCCGGGCGACGACGGCGTGCGCCTGGTTGTCCAGGTAAAGACTGTCGGCGACCAGTTTGTCGAGATCGATCTCGGGATTGAGATCGGGGCGTCCGCCACGTTCAGGGCGGGGACCACGATCATGCCCCCTGTCTGGACCACGCTCCGGGCCGCCGCGGTTGTCGCGACCTTGACCCTCTCTGGGCGGCTGGCCTTCGGCCCTGGGCGGCTGACCTTCGCGGCCGGCGCCGGGACCGCGCTGGGGCGGGGCGCCGCGGCGGTCCGGGCGGTCTTGGCGCTCGGGGCGTGGCTTGCCTTCGGGACGTCCACCTGCTGGCCGGGCTTGGGCCTGAGCCGGAGGCTTCGCGGCCGCAGGGGCTTCAGGCGCAGCTTCAGCAGCGGCTGCCGGCGCAACTTCAGGAGCCGGCGCTGGAGCGGGAGACTCCGGAGCGGTTTCCTGAACTGGGGACTCCGTGGCGACCGGTGGAGCGGTCTCGGGTGTGGCCTCGGTCTGGGCCTGCTGTGTGTCTTTTTCTTCCATCTCGCTCATCTTGATTCGCCCTCTTGTGCCAGACGGGCCCAATCCAGCGCCACGCGCCCGGAAGGTTTCAGCTTAACGGACGCCTGGCGGCGGTTCAGAAACTCTTCGAGAAGACTCTTACGAGCCTTCTGATACTCGCGACTGCGGGCCGGTACGTCCAGCACGCGTCCGAGCCGGCGGTGAAAGCGCCAGGGCCGATCCTGCGTCTCCACCGTGCGGCGGCCGGCACGCGCCGGCAACACACGGTCTGTTTCACGGTAGAACGCCGCCAAGTCGCCAAGCAACTGGGGCGGGCAACCAAAGTCGTCAATCAGCTTGACCAGCGTCTTCTTGAGATCGGACGCGGCTGCAAATTGTTTCCAGTCCAGCGTCCTGCCAAACAGGCAGACCGTGTCGCGACCCTCGCTCTTGGCGATCTCGAGCAGACGCCCGGCTTCGGCGTAAACGCCGGCCAGCGACGAGTCCGGGGAGGAGGCCGGCGCGAGCGCCATCGAGAGCGTCTTGCCTTCGGCGCCTGCAAAGTCTTCAAGAATCGCCTCGGAGCCCATACCGAAGATGCGGTGAAACTCCTGGGCGAATCCAACCAGGGCATCCCAGGCGCCGAAGACCGCGAAATCGTCGCCGCCGGTATACAGAATCGTGACCTTGCGCCGAAACTCCGGTTGCGTGGCCAAGGCCTGGGTTTCGCCGGCGAACAGTTGCTTGAGCAGCACGGAAATCTGGATGTGCTCTTCCACCGAAGCCGCCTTCTTCAGGCGGTCGCTCATGCCATCCACGTCTCCGCGCAGCACGCCCCAAACCGGCGCGCCCTTGGCGCGTGCACCCAACTCCGCGGGCGAAGCGGGCGCATCACCGGCCCTGTTGAGCGCCGCGTGGGTCGCCACCGGCAAGGGCAGTTCGGCCGGAGCCAGGATTCCTTGCGCCCAGGGCTCCCAACGAACGGCGACGGAGTCAGGGAGACGCCGCCAGAGATCCTTGTAGAAGGCATCGGTCGCCCCGGTCTGCGGGACGAATGGTTCAAAGAGTCCGTCGTTTTCGAAGGCCGAAGCGCCACGCCAGCGGAGCAGAGACTCGTCCAGCCGTTTGCGCACGTCGCTCCACGCGCCGAGATTCTCGGTGAGCGCCCAGGCTAAGCGTAGTTTCGCACCGGTAAAGGCGGAAAGCTTGCGGGTCACCTCGGTCAGGAACTCGTTCGCGGCAGCCTGGTGTTCCACCGCGAGCACGGCCAGAAACTGTCCTCCGCCGCTGGTCCCGAGCAGTTCGGGCGAGAGCCCCAATCGCGCCAGCAGCGCGCGCGGCACCGCCTCGGCCAGCAGAGAGGCGTACAGACAACGGCCCGCAAAGACCGCGTCGTCACCGCTCGCGTCCGCGAGGAAGGCTTCCACGCCCAAGAGTTTGCCCTGAAGGAATATCTGCACCAAAACCGCCTCAGGCGAAAGTCAATTCACCAATCTAACACTCCCGCCCGGCATCCGTAGTCAAATCTATCATCCGGCGCACAGCGGGCGGAGCGTCCACTATTCTAGCGGGCAATCGGCTCTGAATACGAGGATTCGGATTCTGGCCCTGGAGGCAGGGTGCTTGCAATCCGCGGAGAAAACCTTGGATTGGCGCATGCGACCGTCATTGAAGCGCCACTATCGTCTCCGGGATCCGGTCCCTCGCGGCGCAAGCTTTAGCCAGGACGACTCGCGGCGAGTCGTCACAAGAGTCAGAAGCCTGCTTGCCACGGTTGATTCTACAATTCACACTTTAGGAAAACGAAAAGCCCATTTTGGCCGTTTTGCAATCACGAGTGCGCGAAATCCTGTCTCCAGAGCTGGATCGCCTACAACTCGTGGATGGCGATGTTGCGGAAGCGGTGCTTGCCGCCCTCCACCCAGCGATTGCCCATATGCACCTGCAATGCGATGTGGCCATCCACAACGCCGCCCGGCAGGTGGTTCGCGGTGTCGGTCCAATTGGTGATCCGCGTGCCGTTCATCCAGACCGTGATGTGGGGGATGTCGCCCTCAATCCGCGCGCGAATCGTATTCCATTCCCCCTTCTTCCAGTACTGCTGCCAGCCGGGCGCGGCGAAGGACGCGACATCTTTCAGGCCTTCGCCATAGACGCCGCCGACCGAGCCTCCAGGCAGGTAGTCGATCATCACCTGGTAGGCTTCTCCGGCCTCCGTGGAGCGCAGGAAGAGCCCGCCGTCGCAACCCCAGTCGGCATTTACTTCGAGGTAGATTTCATAGTTCTTATAGCTCTTGTCCGTGACGAGAATGCCGCCATGGCCCGGCCGGTCCTGCGCGCCCGTGAGAATGCCATTTTCCACGGTCCAGCCTTTGGAATTGCCATGGTGGTTGGTCTCGCTGACGTGCCAGCCGGTGATGTCCTTCTCGTTGAAGATCGGCGTGAATCCGGCTGGGATGTTGGCCTCTTCCGCCGGCACGTTGACCAGCTCGAAGTGGTGCGGCTTGGGCTGGGCCTCCGTCTGAATTCGTGCGGCAAGTTCCTGGTCGAGTGCATCCAGCGCGGCCATCGCCGGACCGGCCTGGCTGAGTTTGTCATCGGCCATCGGCACTTCGATCGAACGCCAGCGGATGTTATGTGTATCCGATCGCTTTTGCACCAGGAGTTGCACGGCGCGGGCCTGCTTCCACATGGGCGTCTGCAACGTGGCGAGGTTCACCCCCGAGGCAAGTTCCTCCGCCGTGAAGACCTTCACCTGCTGGCCGTCGATGCGGAGTGCCCAATAGCCGGCCTTCAACCCGGGCGCCTTAAGCCCCTCTTGGTTGAAGTCTTCGTTGAAGCCGGCCGAGCGCACAGCCAGATCGGTCGCCGGATCGTTCATGTCAACGGGCATAGGCAGGGACTCTTCCGTGGAAGTCCACGAGATCGTGTCGCCGAGCTTCAGATCCGCGACCGTCGCCTTCCGAACGTGCGACTGGCCTGTCTCTGGAATCTCGACGCTCGATACTTCGCCATCGGCATTCCACGCCTTCCACAACTGCTCGGCCATGATGAGGTGGCCGGAGTTGCCGGGATGCACGCGATCCGGCAGGATCTTCTGCGCGATCTCGAAATCTTCGGCGTTGGCCTTTTCGAGCATTTTCACCACCGGGGTATTGAAATCCGCCAGCAGGAAATGTTCGCGCGCGGCGAGCGCTGCCAGGTACTCGCTCATCTTCACGAGCGACGTGTTGTAGCCGCCGTGCTTCATCGGCGGGCGCGTCACTTCGTCGTAAGGGGACGGCTGGATCAGCGTGATGCGAATGCCGGGCGCTTCCTGTTTCAGCAACTGGATCAACCGTTCGTAGCCGCTTGTGAAGCGGTCCATCGTGGCCTGCTCGAAAGGATGATAATCGCCGTCGTTCATGCCGAGCATGATGGTCACCATGGTGGGTTTGTAGGGCGCAACGTCGCGCTTCAGGCGCAGCTCGATGGGGCCGGCCCAGCCGCCCGTGACGCGGTCGCCGCCCACGCCCGAGTGGACGAAGCTCACGTCGAGCTTCGGGTAGCGCGTATGCACGAAGGTCTCGGTGAGGACCGTGTATAGCCTTTGATCGGTGATGGAATCGCCATAGAAGACGACGCGGTCGCCGGTCTTCAATGCGAAGTCCTGCGCAAACAGGCCCGCGGATACCGCGAGCACGAGAGCCAGAGGTCGAAACATCAATGAGACTCCTTGACAGGAACGAATCGGATGATTAACCGGCTATCCTATCAAGACTCCCATGGTCCCTGCGCGCGGCCGCGAGTAGGGCGGACGCCCAAGTCCGCCTGCTGGGACTCATCCCAATACTATTCACTTTGTGGGACCATCGCTCTGCGCGGTCTGTCGCCGCTGGAACCCGGCAGACGACGGAAACCGATCGTCTGCCCCACTAGCGGCTGCGGTAGTGCGGTCCGCCCGCGTCCCTCAGTCGCTGCGCCGCGGCCTCGGGCGTGATGTCGCGTTGCGGCGTGGCCAGCATCTCATAGCCGACCATGAACTTGCGCACCGTCGCCGAGCGCAACAGCGGCGGATAGTAGTGTGCATGAAAATGCCAGAACGGATACGGGCCTCCGGAAGGGCGCTGATGCAGTCCCATCGTGTACGGGAACGAGACTTCGAAGAGATTGTCGTAGCTGGTCGTGACCCGCTTCATGATGTCGGCCAGGCCGAGGCGTTCCGTGTCCGTCAGTTGGTCGATGCCTGTCACTGGCCGCCGCGATACCACCATCACTTCGAACGGCCACACGGCCCAGAAGGGCACCACGGCGAGAAACTCGGCGTTCAGCGCGACGATGCGCTCTCCCAGGTCCAACTCGAGTTTGAAATAGTCTGAGAGCAGCGTGCGGCCGTGCGCGTCGAAGTAGGCCTGCTGCGCGGCATGCTCCTTTGCGGGCTCGTTCGGGATCGTCGAAGGCGCCCAGATCTGGCAATGCGGATGCGGGTTGCTGCAGCCCATCATCGCGCCGCGATTCTCGAAGATCTGGACGTAACCGATCCCCGGCCGCGCGATCAACTCGGAGTATTGTTCGGCCCATGTATCGACAACCTTGCGGATGTCGGCAACCTCCATCTCCGCGATCGTGAGGTCATGGCGCGGCGAGAAGCAGACCACCTTGCACACACCCGATTGCGACTCGGCGCGCAACAGTCCGCCTGCCTCGAAGGAACCTGCGGGCGTGTCCGGCAGGAGCGCCGCAAAATCGTTATCGAAGGCGAATGTCGATTCATAGCTGGGGTTCGAAAAGCCACCCGCGCGCGAGTTCCCCGGGCAGAGATAGCACTTGGGGTCATAGGCTGGCCGTTGTTGTGGCGGAACCTTCTCGAGCTGGCCCTGCCAGGGACGCTTGGTGCGGTGCGGCGATACCAGAACCCACTCGCCCGTCAGAGGATTGTAGCGGCGATGCGGATGCTCTTTGAGATCAAACAAGAGAAATGCTCCTCTGAGCCATCGTACCGGGACGAGGAGCGTTCGTGCTCGCGCCCTCATGTGGGGCGGCTCTCCAGAGCCGCGCGGGGTCTCCAGACCCCGCTCAGAAAAGGCTTGCGGATGCCGGAGCACCCGCGCGGCTCCGTTTCGACTAAACCAACCCGACGCGCTTCTCTTTCCACCGGCCGCGTGTAAAGTCCGGGAACTTCACCGGCGCGCTGCCTTGTTTGACGGAGGCTTCGCTCAGCGGGCCGGGAGCACTCCATGCGGCGGCATCGTAGACGTCGATGTCCGGCGCGAGTCCCTGCTTCATGCACTCCGCCAGACGGTAGACCATGAGGAAATCCATGCCGCCGTGGCCGCCGAGCTTTTGCGCCTGATCGCCCTGCAGCTTCCACAGCCGGTGGCCGTACTGCTCTTTATACTGATCGACCGGCGTGAACTCTTCCTTCTCCGCGCCGTCGAAGTAAATGCGCGGCGGGTAGTCGCGGAAGATACCCTTCACTCCTTCGATCAAGTTGATGCGATCGTAGGGCTGCGCGTTCACAACGTCATGCACAAGCGTGAGCGTCAAGCCATTCGCGGTCTTAATCAGGGACGTGTTGCGGTCGCCGCAGATGTATTTCTCTTTCCACTTCGGGCTGTCCTTGGGGACGTTCGCTTCGCGCCAGGCATCCAAACCGCGCTCGGGAGAACTCATGGAGACGAGGTAGTCGAAGCGGTCGCCCCGGTTGATGCCCATGTAATTGGCGACCGGGCCGAGTCCGTGCGTTGGATAGAGATTGCCGTTGTGCGTCAAGTGGGGCAGCCGGCGCCAGAGGCCTTCGCTGCGATCCTCGTTGAGAATGCGGCGCAGGTCGTGCAAGTATGCGCCTTCGCCGTGCAGCAAGTCGCCGAACAGTCCGGCCCGGACCATGTTCAGCACCAGCAACTCGTTCTCGCCGTAACAGCAGTTCTCCATGATGATGCAGTGGCGGCGCGTCTTTTCGGAGGTCTCGACCAGCTTCCAGCAATCCTCGATCGTGGTCGCGGCCGGCACCTCCACGAAGGCGTGCTTTCCGTTCTCCATGGCCGACACGGCCATGGGAACGTGCCACTCCCAAGGAGACGCGATGTAGGCGAAGTCCACGTCGTCGCGCTTCATGAGCTTCTCATACTCGTGTTCGGCGCCGGCATACACGGCGGGCGGTTTGCGTCCGGCGCGCTCGACCGTGGCCTGCGCCTTCAAGGCATGATCCTTCACGAGGTCGCACACGGCCGTGACCTGCAGATTCTCGACGCCCAGGAAATCGTTCAACATGCCGCCGCCCCGGCCGCCGCAGCCGACCAGCGCCATGCGGACCGTCTCCTTCGCATCGAAGGGCATGCCCGCCACCGAGCGGTGCTGAGCCGGCGGGGGAGCGGCGGAAGCGGCCTGGTTCAGGCCCACTAAGACTGCGCCCGTGCCTGCCGCTGTGGTCCATAAAAGATCTCGACGGGAGACCTGGGAAGAAGTGCGCTCGCTATCCGAAGACATGCTCATATGTTATCCGGGATCTCAGCTCACAGGGGTGGCAAAATGGCCCTATCGAAACTCTCGCCGCAGCCGGCGCAAGCTTTGGCCCGGGGGGAGGGCAGCAGCGACGCACGAAGTTGGGCCATGTCGAACGAAATGGCAACCGAGTGGCCCTTTCGTTCGCGTAACTAATTGATTATAAAGGACGATTTCAGAGGAATGGCAACCGCGGTTGCCATTTGAGCCTCTGGGGATCGCGCCGGGCAGTATCACGACTCCCCTCGTCGACGAGAAAGCCCCGGAGTCTGGTTGGCCAGTCTCCGGGGCTTTCCGGCGTCTGATGAGGAGAGGAATGCGGTCTACTGCACGTCGCTCACCTGGCCGTTCATGAAGATGACTTTCATGTCGTCGTAAATGAACATCCTCTTCGGCCCTAGATCGATGACGCGCTTCGGGGGGCCAAGGAGAGACTGCACCTGGCTGGTGGTCATACCAAGCGAGACTGTGGGCGGCTGCTGGGCATCGTTGCCGCCGGCGTTGTCGAGCGGCGGGGCCTCGTTCAGGACGGCCTGTTCTCCTTGAGTGGCCGCCTGGGCCTGCTGACTCAATTCGGCCGCGCCGTTCGGGTCGGCCGGGGGAAGCGAGGAACCCAACGGCGAATCGATGGGTGCTCCCATGGCCTGCGCGGGAGGTGCGGGGATGCCGCCGCGTCCCGCTTTCGACTGCAGCTCTCCGAGACCCCGGTCGATGGTCTCACGCAGTTGGTTCTGCATGTCCAGGATGTCCTGGAGAGCGACAGACACGGTGCTGCCGGTAGCGCAATCCCGGCCGCGGCTGGCCAGCACGCGGGCGCTGGCGGTTTCCACCCCGGGCGTCAGGTTGCCGTCAAAGCCGATAACGTCGCCTTCGCTCAACACGCAGCCCTGCGCTCCGTCGTCGACCTGCAGCGGATTATGGACGAGGAGGGCATGGCTGGCGCCGTCGTTGAAGATGCCCGGCAAGGTGTCGCGCGGGGCGTCCTGCATAACGTTGCCTGAGTTCTGGCTGTCGGCCCGCTCCTGGGCAAGTTGACGTTGGACCTCGTCCGCCACCATCTGCTTGACCTCGGGCCGCATGGCCTGCTGCGCCTGGTAGTCGGCCTGCTGCTGCGCCGCCGCGGCGTTGTCGGCCATGCGTTGGTCATAGGCCGATTGCAGCGTTGCGGCGATGAAGAAGTCCGTGAGCCAGAACAGCGGGCTGCGATACGCCGGGTAGGGCGCGAAATAGGGCCCGTAGTAACCGTACCAGGGCGATCCGCCCCAACCAAAATTGAAGATGACCGGACTGCCCCACGGAGCGCCAACCCAGCCATAATAAGCGGGCCGGTAGTATCGCGCAGGCATGTAATACGGATAGGAAACGCCGTGGTAGTAGTAGGGACGGTAGACGTTCACGTACGGCCGGCCGCCGACGTAGTACGTCCGCTGGTAAAACTCGTGGCCGCCCGCTACGAATGGCCGCTGGATGTAGCCCTGGCCCCTTGGATTCGTGACGATCACGACCCGGCCCGGGCGTTCCACGACAATCTGCCGCACGCCGCCGGGGCGATTCATGATTACGGCTCCGCTTGGGGTTACAACGCGGTCGGGCCTGCCGTTCGGCGCGTAGTGTACCTGGCCTCCGCCACGGACTTCAACGGTCGTCACGCGCCCGCGCGGATCCATGTGGATCACTCTTCCATCGGTGGCCCGATGGATTGCGGACCCGTCTGTATTCCTGGTCGTTTGACCCGGCGGCAACCTGAGGTTCGCGCCGCCCGTGAATTGCCGATTCTGCGCTCCGGCGGGACCTGGCTGGTTCCCGGCGTTGGGGCGTGCCGGGACTGCGGTTTGTCCGCTCCGGTCGACCTGACGCCAGCCGCCTGTGCCTGCGGGAGCGTTCGTGCCGGGTTGCGTGGACGGCGATCCCGAGTTATTCGGGCTGTAAGTGGTCGGGGGGCGGTTGGCTTGCGGGTTGTAACCCGGAGCAGGCGTCTGCTGACTGGGGGAGACGTTACCTGGAGTCTGCGGTTGACGGTTCGGTTGATTGATGCTCTGGGCAGGGGCTGGGCGGTTCGGAACAACCTCCGGAGCTTTCGTCTGATTGTTGTGTGCGGGCGCCGGGTGGGAAGCGGCCGGCGCCGGGCGCTTCTCCTTGGCCTTTTCCTTCTCCTTATCGTCCGATGCACGCAAAGTCGCCGTCGAAGCGGCGAACAGTAGAATTGCGGCTGCGGTGACCCAACGTGATACTGCCGGCCTGCTAGATTGCATGAGTTTCATAAGATCCTCCACCTCCCTATTGAGGGAATCATTTAACGGTTCCTGCTCTCAATCCGGGCTGTTTCCATTGTGTGATTCCCCGCCCAAAAAGGAATCCACCCTACGTCCTGAGACGTGCCCGATCCACCGGCGTGTACAAATCGCGGAAGCGCCAGCTTTTGGCCAGGATAACTCATTATCCCGTCCGGCCCCACTCGATCCGGGGGCCTACGCTCGAAAAGACCCGTCCGGCTGATTGGCCGCACCGTGTGCCGAAACCCGGGAGGGACCGCACGGTCGTAGTCTTTATACTCTTTTCCCGGAGGCGCGACAACTGAGCACTGGACCGGGCAGCCCGGATATCTTGAACTAATTGGCTACCGGGGCGCGGGCTATCTCCCATGGCCACGAACGTCCAATCGCTGGTTTGTGGCTTGCAATCTTGGTGCCAGTTCGTAAACCCATTGGAATCAAGCAGCAGACCGGCACGGCATGGCTCAGCGCCACCACGGCGGTTCATTTCGGCCACCGCTGCTCAAGGCGAGGGTTGTGGCTGACGCAGGGATCGAAAGCGCCGGTGACAAGGCGCGCTGGAAACGAAGGTGTCACATCACCGGCGTAAGATGGACTCTCAGCACAACGGGGTGGAGCAGCGGATCGCCCGATCTCCGGGAACCGCTATTCTCGTATCATGGTTCGGACTACGGCTCAGAGCGTGCCCTGGCGCGACGAACTGGCTACGGACGGAAACACAATGACGCCGGCGTGCTGAGGGTGGGCGGCAGTATGCTGGCGGGTAGCCAGAGGAGATAGCAGTGTATCACCCGGCTGGCAGCTCCGTTTGCCCGCGGCCAGTACCAGAAACGAACCGGCAGAAAGACAAGAACAGAGATCCACTATTGAACGTGCAAACCTCAGAACTCGATCAACTTTTAACCTCGATAGCAGCGGAACTCCTGGCGGCGAAGGGCACTGTGCGCGCATCCTTAATCGATCCTCCAAAGCCCGGAGGAGCCTTTGATTGCGCGGTCGCCGCTCTGATCGAACATACGATTTTGCGTCCGGACGCTTCGGCCGGCGATGTCCGCAAGGTGTGCGCCGAAGCGCGGCAATATGGCTTTGCCAGCGTGTGCGTGAACCCCGCCCGGGTTGCGCTCGCCGCCGCGGAATTGCGCGGCAGCCAGGTGAAGACGTGCAGTGTGGCGGGCTTTCCGCTTGGCGCGACGACCACCGAAGTGAAAGTGCGCGAGGCCGAACTGGCGATCCGCGACGGCGCGCAGGAAGTCGATATGGTGATCAACGTCGGCGCATTGAAGGATCGTGATTACCTGGCGGTGAAGAGCGACATTCAGGGCGTAGCTGACGTGTGTCACGCGGGCGGGGCACTGCTGAAAGTCATTATCGAGGCTTGCCTGCTGGACGACAGCGAGAAGGCGATTGCCTGCGCAATCGCGAAGCTGGCCGGAGCGGACTTCGTGAAGACGTCCACCGGATTCTCCAAGAGCGGCGCGACCGCCGCGGACGTCGCCCTGATGCGCCGTGTGGTCGGGCCTGAGATGGGCGTGAAAGCCGCGGGCGGCATCCGGACGTTGGAGGACTTGCAGGCGATGGTCGCCTCGGGGGCTTCTCGCGTCGGCGCTAGCGCCAGTGTCAAAATCGTGGAGGCGTCCACTCGCTGAGCAGCATGAATCCCAAGGGCAAAAGCCGGGTTCGTTTCCAGGAGCGCGCCGAACTCCTGGACTTCCTGCTGGAAGTGTCTGCCATCACGGGCGAGACGCTGGATCTGGACCGGTTGCTGGAGAACGTCGCCGATATCGTGCGCCGCGTCATCCCGCACGAGTTGTTCGCCATCCTCCTGTACAACGAGAAACGCCGCGGCCTGAAGATCCGCTACGCGGTCGGCCACAGGCAGGAGCTTGTCCAGAATCTGGTCGTTCCGCTCGGCGAGGGAGTGACCGGTGTGGCCGCGCGCGACCGCAAGCCGGTGGTGGTCGCCGACGTTCGCGATGAGGCTAACTACCTGAACGCCATGGACGCGGTGCGCAGCGAATTGGCGGTGCCGATGGTGGTGCGCCACAAGCTGGTGGGCGTGATCGATGTGCAGAGCACAACGCTGAACGCCTTTTCGGGACAGGAGCGGGCGCTGCTGCAACTGATCGCGGGCCGCGTCGGGACGGCGATCGACAACGCGCGCCTCTATCGCCGCGTGGACCGCCAGAACCGGATCCAGCGCACGCTCACGCTGCTGGCCCAGGAGTTCAGCTCCATCCTGCAACTGGACACGCTGCTCGACAAGATCGCAAAGTCCGTGCGGACGCTGATCAACTACGACGCCTTCATCGTGCTGCAGGTTGACGAGAGCGCGAAGGTGATGCGCAGTCTGTTCAGCCTGCGCTACGACCAGCGCGTGCAGATCGACGTGCTGCCGCTCGACAAGGGCATCACCGGCGCGGCGGCGCGCTCGCGGCACTCGGTGCTTTCGCGCGATACGGCGGCCGATCCGCGCTACATCGAGTCTCACGCCGGGATCCGGTCGGAACTGGCGGTGCCGCTGATCGTGAAGGACCGCGTCATCGGCGTCATGGATCTGGAGAGCGAGCACGTGGCCGCGTTCACGGAGGATCATGTCCGTACGCTCGGGCTGATCGCGCCGCAGATCGCCATCGCCATCGAAAACGCGCGCCTGTATGAAGAAGTCGAACGGCGCGAAAAGTCAATCCAGCAGGACCTGGAAGCCGCGCGCCAGTTGCAGCAGGTGTTGCTGCCGGCTCCGCCGCAACTGTCGGGCATCGAAACGGGGGTAGGCTACAAGCCGGCGCGGATGGTGAGCGGCGACGTCTACGACTTCTTCGATTACGACGGCGAATCTTCGATGTTGGTTTTTGGCGATTCGAGTGGCAAAGGAGCCGCTGCCGCGCTCTACGGCGCATTGTTCGGAGGCCTGGTGCGGAGCATCGCGCCACGGCGGCGGAGCCCGTCGCTGTTACTTTCCGAGCTGAATAATGCGCTGATGGAGCGGCACGTCGAAGCTCGCTATGTGACGCTCCTGGCGATGTTGTGGCAGTCCCGGGAGCGCAAGTTCACCATCTCCAACGCGGGCTCCACCACACCGATGATCTGCCGCGACTGCGCCATCCTGAACCTCGACGCCTCGGGCCTTCCGGTGGGCCTGCTCGAGCGTGCCGAGTATGACGAGATCCAGTTTTCCGCTCAGCCGGGCGACGTCATTCTGCTTTACTCCGATGGCGTCTCGGACCAGACCAACGAGGCGGGTCAGCTTTACGGCGAGCAGCGGCTGGCGCGATATTTCACATCCATCACCGAGCTTCCGGCGAGTGAACTCGCGACTGCCCTGCTGGATGACATCATTCGCTTCCGGGGCGACACGCCCGTGCATGACGACCAGACGGTGATCGTCCTGAAAGTCCATTAGATTGCGCTTAACATGACAGCTACTTTCCATTACAGGGAGAACGTCCTTTTTTGCGAGGACGTCGAACTCTCCCGGATCACCGCGGAGACGGGTACGCCCTGTTACGTCTACTCGGCCGAGGCGCTGCGCGAAGGCTACCTGGCGTACGAACGCGCGCTCGAAGGCGTGCCGCACCGCGTCTGCTATGCGGTAAAGGCAAATGGCAATCTGAGCGTGCTGCGTCTGCTAGGCGGGCTGGGCGCGGGGTTCGACATCGTCTCCGGCGGGGAGCTGTTTCGCGTGTTGAAGGCCGGCGGAGATCCGTCCACGGTCGTATTTGCAGGTGTGGGCAAGACGCGGGAAGAGATCGAATTCGCGCTCGAAAATGGCATTTTCGGCTTCAACTGCGAGTCCGAAGCGGAGCTGGCGCTGATCAGCTCGCTCGCCGTGCGGCTGGGCAAGACGGCGTCCGTTGCGGTGCGGGTGAACCCGGACGTGGACGCGCAAACGCACCCCTACATTTCGACGGGATTGCGCGAGCACAAGTTCGGCATCGACATCGCCGGGGTGGAGCAGGTCTACGAGCGGGCGCGCCGCCTGCCGAATCTGTCGCTGGACGGCGTGAGCTGCCACATTGGCTCGCAGTTGCTGGACGCGAGCCCGCTGCTCGAGTCCGCGCGCAAAATGGTGGCTCTGATCGAGCGGCTGCGCGCGCGCGGTTTTGGAATCCGGCATCTCGATTTGGGCGGGAGCATCGGAGTGCCCTACGAGCCCGGAGAGACTCAGCCCGATCTGGCGGAGTACCTGACAGCCGTCCGGTTGCTGGTCGAGGGTAGGAACCTCACGCTGCTGTTTGAACCGGGCCGCTGGGTGGCGGCGCGAGCCGGCGCGCTGCTCACGCGCGTGCTCTACCGCAAGCGCAACGGCGAGAAGGAATTCATCGTAGTCGACGCGGCCATGAACGACCTCATCCGCCCGGCGCTGTACCAGGCCTGGCACGAGATTGTTCCGCTGCGAAAGAACCAGTTCGGCACGATCGTCGCCGACGTGGTCGGGCCGATCTGCGAGAGCGGGGACTTTCTGGCGCGCGACCGCGAGGTGGTGAACGCGCTGCCGGGTGATACGCTGGCCGTGCTGAACGCCGGGGCGTACGGCTTTAGTCAGGCGTCGAACTACAATGCCAGGCCGCGCGCCTGCGAGGTGCTGGTGGATGGCGCGTCTTGGCGGATCGTGCGCCGCAGGGAGACGCTGGACGACCTGATTCGCGGGGAAGAGTAAGCGGCGGGGCGGGGCGGCTCTCCAGAGCCGCGCGGGGCCTCCAGGCCCCGCAAGCTTGTCCAGAGCGGGCTCTGGAGAGCCCGCCCCATTTCCGGATAAGGGGCTGGAGAGCCGCCCCACCAAACAAGTGCCGATCTGGAGATCGGCGATCCCGGGGGGTCAAACCTGCTTGGGCTTCGCCGACCGGGCGAAGGGTCCGCGCGGCTGAATCACTGGCTCAGGCTCGGGTTCGGGCGGAATCGGCTTCTTGATGCGGCCGTCGAGACGGGCGATGGTGTAGGTCTCGCGCGCGGCGGCGTACTCTGGCGTTCCCGAAATGATCCCCGTAGAATCGGTGACCTCCGCGTCGGTGATTTCCCCGACGATGACCAGGTATTTGCCGAAGTAGTTCTTGAGTCGCTCCTGGACGAGCCGCTCGGCGGACTTTAGCGACAGTAGAAAAACCTCCTCGCCGGGCGCGGCCTTCACGGTCTGCCAGATGAGCGAAGCGCGGCTGAGCTTGGGCCCCTTCAATACCCCTTCGAGCTTCTTCGAATGGGCTTCGAGCTTTTGCCACGGCTCGGCTTCTTCCTTGGTCATGCCAGTATGCTCAAGCAGCGCCGCCTTCTCCTTCGAGGTCAGAGGTTGCGTCAGGCACCACAGGTTCAGTGCGTACCAGTCCGTGGGGACCTCGGAGCCGAAGGGAATCATGGTTTTCAGCTTGGCGACCTTCTGGAAGGCTGGAGCGTTCAGTTTCTCGCCCGTCAGGCCGGGGCAGAAGAGCGTGAGGAGCTTCTCCTCGTCCAAAGCCTTCAGAACCTCAAACGGGTCCTTCTCCGTGGCAATTTGCTTCAACTCGCCGAAGAGCGATCGCGGCTGGATCGACTCGGCGACGCCGGCTTCGCGAGCGTTCAGGAATTGCTGCCAAGTCCGCTCATTGACGGTGAATTGCAGGCGGGCGCGGTAGCGGATGAGGCGCAGCAGCCGGACCGGGTCGTCGTACAGCGTGTAGTTGGTGATCGCCCTGATCTCTTTGTGCTCCAGGTCCGAGACGCCGTTGGTCGGGTCGATCATCAGGCCGCGCGAGGCGCGGTTGAGCGAGAGCGCGATGGCATTCACGGTGAAGTCGCGGCGGCGCAGGTCGTCGTGAATCGTCGCAGGCGTCACCTGCGGCTTCGCGCCAGGCTTCGGATACTTCTCCAGCCGGGCCATCGAGATCTCGCAGACGACGCCGCTCTCGAACTTGAGTTCCGCGCTCTTCCGGACCTCGTCCACACTCACTAATTCGGCGTTGGTCTTCTTCGCCACGTCCCGGGCGAGCTTGAGAGCCGGGCCCTCCACGGAAAAATCGAGATCCCGGATAGGGAATCCGCCGAGCATGTCGCGGAGTGCGCCGCCGGTGAGGTACAGGCTGAGGTTCGCCTCGGCCGCCGCCGACTGAACGGCGGAAAGAGCAGCGTTCTGCTCTGCCGTCAAGTGGCTTTCCAGATTGAACATGTAGTCGCTCATACCTACTTAGCCTCCAGTGGCCCATGCGTCCGGGCGCGCGGGTGATGCCGGTCCACAATCTCCCTCAGGCGGGAGCGGACCACGTGCGTATAGATCTCTGTGGTAGCGATGTCGGCATGGCCTAGCATCGCTTGAACACTACGAAGGTCGGCCCCGCCTTCGAGCAGGTGGGTCGCAAAACTATGGCGCAATACGTGCGGCGTGAGCGGCGCCTGGATACCCGCGCGCAGGGCATAAAAATTCAGCCGCTTCCAGAACGCCTGGCGGGTGAGGGGCCCGCCCCGCGCCGTCACGAATAGATACGGGGATGGACGGGTCCGCAGCAATTGCGCGCGCGGGCAGTCCAAATACTCCTGGATGGCGTTCTGGGCCATCTTGCCCAACGGCACCATCCTCGTCTTGCTGCCCTTGCCGGTGACCCGCAAGTAGCCCAGGCTCAGGTTCGCGTCGCTCAGCTTCAACCCGCACAACTCGCTGACCCGCAGGCCGCTGGCGTAAAGCACTTCGATCATCGCCCGGTCGCGCGATTCCCTCGGCAGTTCGGTCTTCGGTTCCGCGAGAAGCTGTTCAACCTGCTCACGGGTGAGGTACTTAGGCAGGTTCCGCCACTGCTTGGGAGCGTGCAGAAAGCGGGTGGCGTCCTCCGCGACACGGCCCTCCCGCAACAGGAAGCGGTAAAAATTGCGCAGCGTGGTGAGGTGGCGCGCCACCGAGCGGCTCGAAAGGCCAGCGGCATACAGCGCATCCACGTAGGCGCCGAGGTCGGCGGCGACGGGAAGGCTCGCTTGATTGCGCTGGGCCCAATACGATTTAAATCTATTAATGTCCAACGAATAGGCAAACAACGTCTGAGGCGCCAGACCCTTCTCAATCCGGCACCAAGCCAGGAAAGCTGCTGCGGCGGAACTGAGCCCGCCCTCGCTGTTCATCGCGTCAATGATACAATATCTGCGTAATTGTTTGAAAGAAAAGGGTTGGTGACTGAATTTCAGATGGGTGCCTCAACGGCCAAGAAAGTTCTTGTCGACCGCTATGACCGCTCGGTCCTGCGAGGCTACGTGCAGCCTCAGACCTGGCGGACGCCGGACGGGCTGGAACTGATGAGCCCCGAGGGCGCTGTCTCTATCATCCCGTATCCTCAGATCAAGTGCGTGTCGTTTGTGCGCGATCTGGAGGGCCCGAGCGCGCTGGGAGAGCGGCGCGAGTTCCTGGCGCGGCCTAAGTCCACAGGGCTCTGGATCGAACTTCAGTTTCGCGACGGGGACTCCATTGAATCAACGATCTCCAATAATATCATGGAGATGGGAGCTGATGGCCTGTTTGCCACGCCGCCCGAGAACGCTGGCAATGCACAGCGGGTTTTCGTGCCGCGCGCCGGTCTCAATAGCGTTCAGGTGTTGGGCGTGGTAGGGAAGCCGAAGACGAAACGGGAGCGGCCCGCGCCGGTTGCCTCCAGGCAGATCAGGCTGTTCTCAGACGTTGAGAACGGTTGAGCCCGTGCTCGCTCACGGTCTCCCATGTGCACAGATCCACTCCCTGCACGAAGCTGACCCGGTCCAGCATAAATCTCCGTTCGCCCTCCCAGGATTTCCATAGCGAACGAGCACGCTCCACCAGCTCATCCGATGGATGAATGGGAAATTCCTGTGCCAGCGTGACGTGCGGATGAAACGGATAAGTCTCGTCGCCGGCGAATTCGTCCTGCGCGAGCACGCCGTGGATGCGCCGCAAATCATCGCCGCCAGTCTCGATCCCAAGGTAGATGACGCCGCTGGCGGTAAAAACCTCCACTTGGCCCAACGTGAGTTCCAAGGGCTCAATGGTTTGGAGCTGGTGGCTCAAAACTCGGGAAAGCTGACCGGGAGAATCGCCCAGCACGCGCGGGGGCAGCAGTGTGACATGGGACTTAAACGGGCAGCCCGGGACGAGTTGCCGGCGCATGGAGTTCAGGTATTCGCCCAGCGCATCCGGCACGAACCCGATCAGTGCGAAGAGTTGTCCCGGCTCGTCTTTTGTGAAGGTACAACCCATGGTCAGCGGCATCCAGCGGGCAGGAGCGCTTTCTGGAGTGATTATGAACTTAACATTCCACCGGCGCCATTGGCTCCAGCGCGGCCTGGCGCGGCTCGGGGACAATCCAGCGGGCATCCTCGAACCCGACATACTTGCAGATGCGGATCTCGCCCGACGGGGATTCCAGAACATCTCCGATGTCGAGCGCGCGTTCGGTTCCCCGGAGGAGGGTCCAGACCTCATACGCGCTGGCCGCTTCCACTTCGCCGTCCGGCTCGAAGTCCTTGGGTTTCAGAGAACTTACGCCGCTGGTGTGAGGAGCCCAGCGAAACACCTGCCGGGGCGTGTCTTTCATCCTGTGAATGCGAAACATCGGCATCGCTTCCATTGTCTCTCAAAACAGAATGGGGTCAATTTGTAATATTCGGCGTGGGTGTGCGACATAGAGGTGAAACCGCTACCCATTTTCTGTAGACCGTAGCCCGTCCGCTTTTACCTAGCGCCAGCACCGAGCCGCGAATGCAAAGAGCGGCCCCATGCGCACAGCGACGGCTGGCCGCTCACATACGTGCGGGGCTCTGTGCTGGCGGCGGGAATCAGCGGACTACAGAAGATGCGAAACCGGTCTAAAGACCCTTGCCGGTTTGTAAGAGCGCCTGAGTTCGCTGGCGGGGCTGAGCCTCCGGCGAACGCCAGTGGTCCGGATGCAGACAGCGATACAACTCCAAGGACGGTAGCAGCGGGTTCACCGCTACCGCCCTTGAGTCGCACATCCGGCCCACGCCAGCGGGAGAGCAATCTACTTCTTTGCAGGAGCGGCGGGCGCGGCAACTGCCGGCTTCACCGCGGGCGCGCCTGGGGTCGGCTTGGCGGCGGCGGCGTCCGGCGCGGCCGGAGTGCCGAAGTAGCTGTCGCTCAGCACGATCTTGGCCTTGTCGTGCAACGCCTTCACCTGGTCTCCGGCGACCTCTCCGGCCTTCTCCTTCTCCAGATCGGCCTTCACCTTGTCGAACGGGATTGTGCCGCGCTCCTGAACCTGAATGAGGTGGTAGCCGAACTGGGTCTTCAGCGGTTCGCTCACCTGATTGAGGGGCAGAGTGAAGATGGCATTTTCAAATTCCGGGATTGTCCGGCCGCGGGTTACTTCGCCAAGATCGCCGCCCGAAGCGCCAGAGCCCGTATCGTCGGACTCGGCCTTGGCAATTGCGGCGAAGTCTTCCCCCTTCACAATCCGCGCGCGGAGCGCGGTCGCTTTGGCCAGAGCCTCGGCTTCGGTGAGTTCCTTCTGGTCCTTCCGCACAGGGACGCGCGAACCTGTGAAGCGGATCAGGATGTGGCGGGCTTTGGCTTGTTCATAATCGGACTTGTGGGCTTCATAGGCCGCTTTCAAATCGGCTTCGCTCGGCTTGGCCGACGCCATAAGTTGTTGAAAGAGCGCGGAGGCGAGGAAGTTTTCTTCCTGCAACTTAAGCTGCGCGGCGATTTCCGGCTTGGCTGGCAAGCCGATTCGCCTTGCCTCCTGGGCCAGGATCTTCATTTCGGCCAGCCGCTCGGCCAGTTGCCGCTTGCCCTCGGGCGTGGAGGCCTGGCCGCGGACATTCGCGGGGAGGTTGGCGAGCAGGCGCTCGAACTGGGTGCGTGTCATTGTCTCCCCGGACACCGAGAAGACGATAGGATCGGCCGCCGCTGGCGCGGGAGGCGCCGCGGCGCCTGGCCCTTGCGCCCAAAGACTGGCTCCGAGCATCGACAATAAGAGAGTTCTCATTTAACTATGCTACCCCGCCCCGGCGCTTCCGCAGAACGGCCGACCTCCCGCAATCGAGACGCGGCCAAGAAACCAACCAGTTGGAAGGCCGTCTGGCCCGACATTCGCGAATTGCTCCGGCCGCGCCGGAATCAGCTCTTGCTGGGGCTGGTGCTGATCGCCATCAGCCGCGTTTGCGGCCTCGTGCTGCCCGCCTCAACCAAGTATTTCGTCGACGACATTCTGGGCAAGCATCACACCGAGCGCCTGTTGCCCTTGATCGCCGCGATTGTCGCCGCGACCGCCGTCCAGGGCATTACCGGGTTCTGGCTGACGCAGTTGCTGTCCAAGTCGGCGCAACGGCTGATCGCCGAGCTGCGCTGCAACGTGGAACAGCACGTCGCCCGGCTGTCGGTGACTTTCTTTGATTCTAACAAGTCGGGCCAACTCGTGTCGCGCATCATGAACGACGTCGAAGGCGTGCGCAATCTCGTGGGCACCGGACTGGTCGAGTTCATCGGCGGACTGCTCACCTCGGTATTGGCGTTCTTCTTCCTGCTGCGGCTGAGTCCCCTGATGACGGCTCTCACTACAGGTGTCGTGATTGCCTACTCGCTAGTACTGCAGAAGGCCTTCCAGACCCTGCGCCCCATTTTTCGCGAACGCGGCAAGATTACTGCCGAGGTGACCGGCAGGCTGACGGAGACGCTGGGCGGCATCCGCGTTGTGAAGGGCTATCACGCCGAGGCGCGCGAGGATGCCGTCTTCCAGAAAGGCACCGACCGGATCCTTGCGAACGTCTTGAAATCGCTAACCGGAGTTTCCGTGCTGAGCCTGTCGGCGACGGTCTTGCTCGGCGTTGTGGGCGCCCTGGTGATGTACGTGGGGGGCCGGCAGATCCAGAGCGGTTCGCTCACCACCGGCGGATTCGTCTCGTTCATGATGTTCCTCGGCTTCCTGGTGGCGCCGGTCTTCCAGATGGTCGGCATCGGCACCCAGCTCACGGAGGCCGTCGCCGGGTTGGAGCGAACGCGCGAGATCCTGGACGAGGCGCGCGAGGACCAGGATCCGAATCGGACTGTAGCCCTGGGGCCGATCCGGGGACACGTCGAATTCGAGCATGTCTCGTTCGAGTACGAAAGCGGCAAGCCCGTTCTGCACGATGTCAGCTTCGATGCGGAACCCGGCACGGTCACGGCGCTGGTCGGCTCTTCCGGCTCGGGCAAGTCCACGACCATCGGCCTGATCTCGTCGTTTCACAAGCCCCGGGAGGGACGCGTTCTGGTGGACGGCGTGGATCTTGCCACGGTCCAGTTGGGCAGCTTCCGGTCGCAGCTTGGCGTCGTGCTGCAAGAGTCGTTTCTGTTCGACGGGACGATCGGGGAAAACGTCGCCTTCGCACGGCCGGAAGCCACGCGGGAAGAGATCGAAAGCGCCTGCCGCACCGCGCGCGTCGACGAGTTTGTCGAGCGCTTTCCCGAGGGCTATGACACGGTGGTGGGCGAACGCGGAGTGAAGCTCTCGGGCGGGCAGCGCCAGCGGGTCTCGATTGCTCGCGCGATCCTGGCCGACCCGCGCATCCTGATTCTCGACGAGGCGACATCGAGCCTCGACAGCGAAACCGAATCGTTGATTCAGGAAGGTCTCGCGAACCTGATGCGCGGGCGGACGACCTTCGTCATCGCTCACCGGCTGAGCACCATCCGGAGAGCCGATCAGATCCTGGTGATGGAGGGAGGCCGCGTCTTGGAACGTGGCTCGCACACAGAATTGTACGCGTTCAAAGGGCGCTACTACGACCTGTACACGCGGCAACACGGCTTCGAGGCGAATCTGTTCCTCGCACCCGGCGAGGGCGACACGGACGCCGCTGAACGGGAGAGCGCCGATTAGCGGAAATGCCTGGACGCTGGCCGGCCCGGACTCTCAAGCAGGGCGCCGGGCTCGCGAGATTCGCGCTGGCGCATTCCCCGGCATCAGCCAGCGTTGTATAATTAAGAACAGTAGAGATAGATAGTACGATTCGTGCATTTCATAACAAAAGTATTTTCTCCCGGCCAATGTATTGGGTATATAGCATTTATTCTTGGAGTAACAGCCTTTCTTCAAAAAAATGACAGGCGACTGAAGGGCTTTAATGCCGTCCAAGGTCTCGCTTACGCCGCGCATTTCCTGCTGCTGGGGAGTTTCCCGGCGTCCGCAAGCTCGCTCATTTCCGCTTTGCGGTCGTTCCTCGCATTGAGAACTCGCTCGCTCTGGGTGGCCGCGCTCGTGATCGGCGTCAACGTGGCGGCCGGTGTTGTTCTTGTTCGCGGCGCCGCCGGCTGGCTGACTGTCATTGCCTCATGCCTGGCCACACTGGCCGTGTTCATGCTGCAAGGCGTTCCCATGCGGTTGGTGCTGCTGGTGTGTACTTTTCTCTGGCTGGCAAACAATATTTTGTGCGGATCGATCGGCGGCACTATGTTGGAATCCACCATCGCGGTCATTAATGTCTCGACGATGATCCGCCTGCTCTATCCATTTGAGGGCAGAGGGCGCCGCGAAGCGGTCGTCATGGGGACGGGCATACAAGAGGCGGGCAGATCCTGACGCCGCCCGTGCGGGCCGGCTCGCGACATTGGGGCGCGTTTCAGTAAGCGCTTCTGCCGGTCCGCTGCGGTTCGGACGGACCCGGCCCGTCGAAGGCCCGATCAGGCGATCTCACTCCAGACCAGTCGCTCTTCGCGGTTCAGGTCGTTGACCACTTTACACTCAGCATCCCGAATCATGGTGGCGCGTTGATCCAGCGCATAGGCGGGCCAATTGGGGATCTCCTCCGTAGACGGTCTTAGCCTCTACCGTCTTGCCCGGCGCGGTCTCACCCTGCGCTGAATATGAGAGCAGCAGGGGCGCGCCCGCCGCCAGCCCGGCACGGGAGAGGAACGTCCGGCGAGTCGTGGAAACGGCAGTTCCAGGCTGCGACCCAATTCCAGGATGATCTGTGCGCATAGAAAGGCAATTCCTCTGCCAGCAACTGTTCAAACATCGCGTCACGCCTTGATCAGGCGCGACGGGTCCGCGTGAATCCACCGTTTTCGGACCGCGCGGTCCGGCCAACTGGCCGGTCAGCGTGAGAAGGGGTCAGCAATCTCAGGACTTTATTGGCTCAGTTGGCCGTTAAATTGATTAAAGCTGGTCCTGGCGTCCGTGAACAGGTTGGCTACCGAAGAATTCTTGTAACAATCGATAACTGCCTTGGATTGAGTCTCTTAGGGACCTGTATCAGCGGCAGTATGTTACTCCCCGGCCGGCAAGTATTTAAAGCAATTCCCGCCGGAATTGTTCCAGCGCGATGCGGACCAGTTGCCCGCGCGTCCGCACGCCGGTCTTGCTGAAGAGCTGCTGGAGCGACGCCTTGATGGCGCTCTCGCTGACGTGCAGCCGTTCCGCGATCTCTTTGTTGGCCAGCCCCTCGAAGACCCCGCGCAACACGTGGCGGTCGCGCTCGGTGAAGCGGACGCGGCGGAAGATCTCGCCGGGCGTCTTCTCGATCGGAGCCTCGGCGTACTTGGGATCCACCCAGGTCTCGCCGGCGAGAACCGCGCGCATCGCCTCCAGCAACAATTCGGGCGGATTGTTCTTCAGGAACACGCCCGCCACGCCCTGGTTGAGCATCTGACGCAGTTCCGCGCGGGTGAGACCGACCGTGACGATCAGGACCTTGATGTCGATCTGGTGGCTGCGGAGGTAGTGCATTACCTCGTTGCCCCGCCTGTCCCCTAACTCGTAGTCGAGCAGAATCAGATCCAGGCCCGTGGTCTGCACGTGAACCAGGGCTTCTTCCACGGTGGCGCACTGCCCGGCCACTTCAATCCCCGATTCGGCGGAAAGCAGTCTCGCCAGCCCCTCACGAAACAGGGCATGATCATCCACGAGCAACACGCGCGTCATGCTTGTACCTCGGTCTCGTTCATCTCGGATGCCACATCTTCGAGCGGATAGATTTTCAGCTTAACCACCATCGTACAACCCGTGGGCGACGGCTCATGGTAGAGTTCGCCCTGGCACGCACGAATAATAGCGCGGGAAACGAAAAGGCCCAGACCCGAGGCGTCGGCGCCAGGTTGGAACGGCTGGAATGCGAGGTCGGGGTTCAACACGCCGGGCCCGGTGTCTACGAGGCGCAGGAACACGTTGTGCTGGTCCGAGCTGACCTGCAGAACCAGCTTGCGCGCGTCGCATGCCTCCATGGCCCGGATGCTGTTCCGGCTCAAGTTCATGAGCACCTGGATGAGGCCCTGATGATCACCGAGCACAAGCGGCGTGTCGCGAGGAACGTCCTGGGCCAGCTCGCCGTCGATGGCCTCCAGTGATGGAGCTATGATGATGCAGAATTCGTCCACCAGGCGCTTCAAATTCACTCCGGTGAGGTCCGACTCCGCGGCCTGATTCAGTTCGACTGTGGCCAGACGGGCGAGGCCTTGCGCGAGCGTGTTCAACGCGGAATAGTCTTCCGACTCGGAGACGCCGGGGATCCGGCCGAGGTTGGAATGCACCATCACAATCGCCGCGGCGAGATTGCGGATCTCGTGGGAGACACTGCCTACCAGGACGCGCGTGCTGCGCAGGATGCTCTGCAGGCTCGCTTCCTGCCAGTCGCGCAGGTCCTCGCTGCCATCGACGATAATCGCGGCCAGACGGTTGCCGCTGCTCGAGGGCAGCGTGGAGAACCAGATGTAGGCGTGGAAAGACTCGCCATTTGCCCGCCGTCCTACGCCAGTCGTCGTCGCTCGATAGACAATGCCGCTCGCATCCTGCTGCACGAGATCCGCGAGGACCGGCAGGTAATCCGCCGCGATGCGTCCCAGCAGCCCTCCGCGCTCCACCGCGAGAATCTGCTCGGCGGCGGTGTTCGCGATCTCGATTCGCCCGTCGGGGTCCAGCGTAATGATCGCGGCGGGACTGGATTCGACCAGCGCCTCGAACTGTGCTTCCGCAGTCCGGCGGCGATCGATCTGCTCGCGCAGTTCCCGGTAGTGGCTCATCATTAATCGGCGGTTCCGGACGACCTCATTCAGCAGCAGCCCGACGCCACCGTATGAGATGGCTGTGTAGAACAATCTCTGCTGGACATCCGGCTGCCAGGAAAAGGGAGCGAAGTGCTCACGGAGAATAGTGCAAACGGCGACCAGTATGACCATCTCGCTACGCCGGAACGTCATGGCAGCAAAGACGATCGGAAACATGTAGAGCACGCCGAGAGACAGGTCCCGCTCGACGTACCAGTCCGCCAGCGCGATCAGGCCCATCATTGCCAGGACAATGATGAAGATCGTGCGGCGGCTCAGGTTAAAGAGGGGGTCCAGGAATCGAGCCCAGATTTCCCGGTCGCCGACTGTATCCGGAACTGGCGAAGAGGCTTCTGTTTCGCTCATAAAGAATGTGGCGGGCGGTTTCGGAAATCGAGGCTGACCGGGAGTCGGGCCCAGTTCTAACGTTACTCCCGTTCCCGGCTGCTCAGAAAATACGGATGCTGATTCTGTGGCCCTTGTGCGCGGAACAACCGCCAGCACAGAACCGCGAATGAAAACAGCGGCCATCGGGCGCGCCCACCGCTTCCGGGCATTGACCGCTCTCTTCGTTCTTTGTTGGGTGCCGGGAGAGGAGTGGCCCATTTTCAACGTTGGAGTGACCGGTCTGCCGGTCGTGGAGAGATCTGTGCCCTGGGGGGAAGCGAAGAGGTTACACTGAACCGATGGAAGGCCGGACGGACGCACGTTTGGATGCTTCACGACTCGAATCGCTGCTTGAGTCAGCCAAGCTTCTCAACGCGTCGCTTGAACTCGACGAACTGCTGAAACACCTGCTGCGCACGGTGATGGGCCGTTTGCTGTGCCTGCGCGGAGTGGTGGCGATCCAGGAAGACGCCGGCTTGCGCGTGGCTCAGTCGCGCGGGGTGACGGCTCTTATTCCGGGGCAGCCGTTCAGCACAACGGCCGCGGCCGAGGCCGGGTTGACCATGATGTTTCCGATTGGCGACGCAAGCGCCCCGACAGGCCTGCTGGCGTTGTCGCCGTCCAAGCGCGGAGTGCTCGACAGCAGCGAGAATGAATTTCTGGAAGCGCTGCTGGGGCTGGCTTCGTCGTCGATCGAGAACGCCCGCGCGCACCGGCAGGTGTTGGCCGCCAACCGGGCGCTCGATCAGAAGGTCCAGGAACTCAGCACTCTGCTCGACCTGGGCCGCGCTCTGGCTGCGACCATCGACGTTGATGAGTTGGCCAGCATCCTGTTGCTGACCCTCAGCGGCCGATTCGCGGTGCGCCGCCATGCGCTCTTCACCTGGAAAGCCGGGCAGCCGCCGATCCAAAGAGTGAAGGGGCTTGAGGGCCTGGACGCCGCAGCGCTGCGGGAAGAGGCCCTGACGCTCGAAGGCGCGACACTGCGGGACGGCATGCTGCTGTTGCCCATTCGCGCTTCGGCGGAGACGCAAGGTATCGTCGTGCTGGGTCCGCGAGCGCTGAATCTGCCCTACGGCGAGGCCGACCTCGACTTCGCGCAAGGCCTGATGTCGCAGGCGGCCGTCGCTTTCGAGAACGCCTGGCACTTCCGCGACACGCTCTACCGGCAGCAGATCGAGCAGGAACTGACGCTGGCCGCGTCTATTCAGAAGGATCTCTTTCCCAAGCGCTTGCCCGATCTCGCCTCGACATTCATGGCGGCGCGAAACAGGCAGGCGCGCCAGGTGGGCGGCGATTACTACGACGTGCTCTACGCTGGTCCGGAGGTCAGCCTGCTCTGCGTAGCCGACATCAGCGGCAAAGGCGTCGCGGCGTCCCTGTTGATGGCCAATCTACAGGCGACGTTGCGCGCGCTGCTCAGCGCCGGGCCGCCGATTACGGAGCTGGCTAGCAAGACCTCCGACCTGCTCTACGCTTCCACGCCGGCCAGCAAGTACGCGACGGCGTTCTTTATGAAGTACCGGCCGCAAACCGGCGCCTGCGAGTACGTCAACTGCGGACACAACGAAGGCATCGTGCTGCGCGCCTCAGGAGCAGTCGAACTGCTGAACGCAACGGGCATGCCGGTGGGCCTGCTGCCGGCCAGAAAGTACGAGGCAGGTGCGCTGCAACTCGACCCGGGCGACCTGCTGCTGCTCTATACGGACGGCGTCACGGAGGCCGACAATCTGAAGGAAGAGGAGTTCGAAATCGAGCGGACTATCGAGTGTCTGAAGGCTCATCGTGAGGAAGACCCGGAGGTCATTCTCGACCGGCTCTTCGAGGCGATCGACAGTTTTGCGGGCGGCGCGCCGCAACACGACGACATTACAGCGCTTGTTCTGAAACGCATGTAACCGCATGATCAGGATGACGCCCGTGCTACATTTCTTCAAAGCCGCCCGGACCTGCGGGGCTGAAGCCCGCGTCAACCGGCCTGCGCGGCAATTGGGCGATCCAGCGCTCAATCGTTCCAGGGAGTCGAGCCGGAATGGCCAGCACCCCGTTATGCTAGAAACTGCACGAACCATTGGGAATCACCGCACCGGGGAGTAGCGACGAGTGTCCACGAACTTTCAAATCGAACGCATTGAATTGGGGGGAGCCGTCGTGCTGGCGCTCGATGGTTTTCTCGACGCGCACACGGCGCCGCAGTTCGAGAATGCGATCTCCAGCGAGGTCGAAGCCGGGCATCTGCATCTGGTGGCCGATTGCCGCAAGCTCAGCTACATCTCCTCGGCTGGTCTTGGTGTCTTCATGAGCTTCATCGAGGAGATCCGCGAAAAGGGCGGGGACATCAAACTGTCCGGCATCGAGCCCAAGGTCTACCAGGTTTTTGAAGTGCTTGGATTCCACGAATTGTTCGATATCGTCGATAACGTAGAGGCGGCGGTAGCGCTCTTCGACCAAGGCTCGAAGCGGAAGGATTAGGGCCGTGGCGCAATTCGAAAAGAGCTTTACTCTCCAGGTGCCGAGTTCGACGGAGAACCTCGCGCTGATCCGCGAATTCGTCTCGGCGATTGGGGCGCAGGCCGGCTTCGACGAGAAAGACGTGATGCGCCTGCAACTCGCCGTGGACGAAGCATGCGCCAACGTCATCGAACATGCCTACGATCTTGAAGCCACGCACGAAGTCACCATCCGCGCTTTGATCGACGATGACGTCATCCGCTTCGAAGTCATCGACCGGGGCAAAGGCTTCGACCCGGCTCGCATTGAGGAGCAGAAGCTCGACGCGCTGATCCGCGACCGCCGCTCGGGCGGACTCGGATTGCGCCTGATCCGCAGCATCATGGACGACGTGCAATACCAGATTGTGCCGGGCGAGAAAAACGAGCTGCGGATGATGAAGAAGCTAAAGAAGCGGACCTGATCGTATGGCGGCTTGCCGCCAGCACGAAGGGACGCCAGCACCTGCGGCAAACCTTGCCATTCACCCCTTGCCACCGATTGATGCCATCAAACCATGGCATACTGTCGATAGGAGCAGGACATGAAAAACTTCCATCTGCCGCTGCCGGAACTGACTTATGCCCAACTCAGAGCAGAGGCCGAACGGACACAGGTGCCGGCGACTTCTCTGGCACGAGAGGCTATCGACCAGTTTCTGAAGCAGCAGTTGCGAACTGCAAGACACGCCGCAATTGCCGCCTACGCGAAAGAGATGGCTGGCACGCAGATGGACCTCGATCCTGTTCTGGAATCAGCCGGAATCGAGTGTCTGCTGGAGAGCGGTAAGGAATCGCGATGAAGCGCGGCGATGTCTACTGGGCCGATCTGGTCCCGCGGTCTGGATCCGAACAGACGGGACGACGCCCCGTGATTGTCATCTCACACGATGGATTCACTGAGGTCCCGTCCTGGAGGTCCATCATCGTAATTCCTATATCGACTTCCACATCGCAGGGAAAGCGCGGGCCTACAGTCGTCGAAATCCCTGGACGCGAAGCTGGCCTTCCGAAGACCAGCTTTGCCATATGCCATCAAGTCACCACGCTCGACCGTGCGAAGTTCACTCGGAGAGTTGGCGCACTGCCTGCCGATTCCTTGAGGTTCGTGGAGGAAGGGCTGCGGGCAGCGCTTGACCTCGACTAGACGGGCGACTTCCTACAGAGGATGGTTGGCCGACACCACGTCGATCGCCTCGCACGTCTGCCGGATGAGATCTTCTACACCCTGCTCCCGCACGGCGATCACTCGTTTCACGCCCGGCCCGTCGGGCAGCCAGCGCTGGAGCATTCGCTCGCAGGAGAAGCCGCCAAAAATAGACACCAGCGGCACGTCCAGCGCGGCCGCGACGTGCTGGCCCGCCGAGTCGTAACCAACGTATAAGCCCGCCCCCGCGATGAACGAGGCAAAGGAAGCAAAGCTTCCCTCGTGCAGGGCAATACTCTGCCCCGCCGCGCCCAGACGCGCTACTGTCGCGCGCACGCGCCGGTCCTCTTCCCCGCCTGGGACGCCGGTGTCGAGAAGCACCTGCCAGCCCGACTCCAGCAGATAGCGCAGCGTCTGCTCTTCAAACGGGTCGGCCACGCGCTTGGCCGGATTCTCGCCGATTCCGAAGCTCACCGCAGCCACCTTGTGGCCCGGCAAGGTATGACTGACCCTGGGATGAAACCAGGGCTCGGCGCTCTCGACGCCCAGTGTCTGCCGCACCCACAAGCGAGCCAGCGCGGGCAGCGTGGCATCCGAATCGCCGCCGAAGCCCCGGCTCTCGAAGAGATGATGCGCCTCCGCCGCGCAGACCGGCAGAACGCCAAGCTGCGTCAGCCGGGAATCCGGATCGAGCAGCAGGACGCCGGGCCGGTCCAGAGCGCTTCTGAGCGGCTCGAATGCACCCAACCGGTCCCGCAGCATGGCGGTCCGTCCGTATGGCACTTCGAGGAACGACCAGGACGAACCTTCAAACAATTCCCAGGCCTTGCGCGGGCCGGCGAACCAGAGCCGCGCGTTGGGGAAGCGCTGGCGGGCGCCATCCATGATGATGCTGGTCACGGCGATATCGGCGCCCAGGGTGACGCGCGACGGCACGTAAACGTCCGCCGGTTCGAAGGATGGCGGACGCACGCGCCTGACTTCTTTGTAACGTGCAGTCAGCGCCACGCTTTCGAGGCCTGGCGTCGCCTGGGCGATCACTTGGGGAAACAGGCCTGCGTAAGCGTCGCAGAGGGCCGGCTCGAAACGGTCGGCGAGCCCTTCGACGAGCGTCCCAAACAGTTGCCGGCTGGCGATCAAGGCGACGGCTTCATCTTCGTCGAGCGCCAGCGAGGCGAGTTGCGCGACTCGATCCGCATCCGGCGTGCGGCCGGCAAGGCAGTCGTCGAGCAGAGCGTTCGCGAGTCTAGCGGGAGAGATACTTTCCAACCAGCAACTCCAGCTTGGCGTAAGTCGACCAGGGCACGGTCTTCGGATCGGTGAGCAGCGCGTACTTCAGCGCCTGGCTGCAGCCGCATGTCCGCGGCGCCAGTTCCAGATTGCGGACGGCGGTTCTTACCACCTTCGCCGCGTTCTCCGCGTTCTGTGTCAGGTTCTGGATGATGTCGGCCACAGTGACGGCCTCGTGGGCTTCATGCCAGCAGTCGTAGTCGGTCACCATGGCAACTGTGGAATAGCAGAGTTCGGCTTCTCGCGCGAGCTTCGCCTCCTGCAAATTCGTCATGCCGATGACGTCCATGCCCCAACTTCGATACAGGTTCGACTCGGCTTTGGTTGAGAACGCCGGCCCTTCCATGCAGAGGTATGTGCCGCCTGACGTTGCCTTCACGCCGCTCTCGACACAGGCCCCATGAAGAAGCTTTGCGACGTGCGGGCAGATCGGTTCGGCGAAGCCGACGTGCGCGACCAGTCCTTCCCCGAAAAACGTCGAGATGCGTCCGCGCGTCCTGTCGACAAACTGATCGGGGATGACGAAGTCGAGCGGCTTATGCTCTTCTTTCAACGAACCAACCGCACTGAGCGAGAAGATGTACTCGACGCCCAGTTTTTTCAAGCCGTAAATGTTCGCTCGATAGTTGATCTCCGAAGGACTGATGCGGTGGCCGCGCCCGTGGCGTGCCAGAAACGCCACCGTCTTCCCTTCGAGTTCGCCAACGACGTAGGGATCCGACGGGTCGCCAAAAGGCGTCTCCACACGAACCTCATGCTGGTTGGTGAAACCCGGCATCGAATACAGCCCACTGCCGCCGATGATTCCGATTTTGGGACTCAAATCCGCTGACCTCCATCCAGTTGATAACGCGCGCCGCCCTCGGCAAACCCTCAGGATAGCGAGGTTCTGACGGGAGCGGGCACTCCCCTCCAGAGTGGGTGTGCGACATAGAAGTGGACGCCGGCGCGATTGCCTGGCAAGATGGCGAGAAGCCGAGCGTATGGGCAAGCAAGGCAGAGGGCGCTGTTGTGGGGCAGCTTGGCAAGCTGCGGCCGATTGGCAATCGGCCAAGTGGCGCGTTGGAGCGAGATGGCGGCGGTAGGCAACCGCCGCGCAGGCTACCAGCCTGCCCCACCGCGCCGGCAGCGGTTCCACTGCTATGTCGCACACCCCTCCGGAGTTTTCAAGCATCGGCGATAATGGGTCCTGACTTGCACATGGACCTGACGTTCAGATGGAAGTAATTCGTCCGACAAATGCGAGCGAATTGGCCGCGGCCTTGCAAGCCGCCGCTTCGGCCGGCAGCACCATCGCCTTGCGCGGCGCGGGGAGCAAGGACGCGATGGGCGGTCCGGTTCCAGACGCTCAAGTGGACCTGTGCCTCGACCGGTTGAGCGGCATTCTGCAATACGAGCCGCACGACCTCACGATCCAGGTCGCCGCCGGAACGCCCTGGCGCGAACTGACCGCGGCGCTGGCCCAGCACCGGCAAATGCTGCCGCTGGACCCGCCCTGCGCCGCAACGGCTACCGTCGGTGGCGTTGTGGCTGCGAATTGCAGCGGACCGCGCCGCCGCTACTTCGGCGCGGCGCGCGACATGGTGATCGGCATGACGCTGGCGACGCTCGACGGTAACCTGGTCCAGACCGGCGGGATGGTGGTCAAAAACGTAGCGGGACTGGACATGCAAAAGGCCCTGACCGGCAGCTTCGGCACGCTGGCCGCGATGGCCAGCGTGAACTTCAAACTCGCTCCGCTGCCCGAGGCGAATCGAACTTTTCTATACGTCTTTCAGAGCGCCGCCGAATGCCTGGCTGCACGCCAGCGCGTGCTCACCAGCGTTCTGCAGCCGGCCGCGATCGACATCCTGAATCCGTCTGCGGCGAAGCTCACGGGATGGGACGCGTTCCTGCTGGCAGTGCGGGCCGGAGGCAGCGAGACGGTCCTGGCGCGCTACGCGCGGGAACTCGCCGCCGCGCGGCCGCCGGAAGGAGCCCTGGAAGGAGCACGCGAGACCGCCTTCTGGTACACGGTCCAGGAGTTCGCTCCTGAATGGGTCAGACAGACGACAGCGCGTTCTGTCGTCCGCGTTGGCCACATGCTCGCCGAGCTGGGCGATGTGCTCGACTCCGCCTCCGGCGCATGCATCGCACGAGCCGGCAACGGTGTTTCCTATCTCGCTTTCGACGGCATCGATGCTCTGCAGGATTGGATGGCCGCGACGCAAACAAAACCCTGGAGCCGTGTTGTGGAATGGTGTGGCCCTGAGATCAAGACGAAGGTCGATCTCTGGCCCGCGGCCGGTGACGATTTTGCTTTGATGGAGCGGCTGAAACTGCTGTTCGACCCGCAACGCATTTTGAACCCGGGGAGGCTCTATGGCCGTCTCTGACTCACACCCGCTGGTGCCTTCGGTTCTGCCGAATCGCAGTCAGGACGCTCCCGCGTCGTTCGACCTGGACAAGTGCGTACACTGCGGACTGTGTCTGAACGCCTGCCCGACGTATCGCGAGTTAGGGTTTGAAATGGACTCGCCGCGCGGGCGCGTCTACCAGATGGTGCAAGTCGCTACCGGCCAGATGGAGATGGGGCCGTCCTACGTCGAACATCTCGACCTGTGCCTCGCCTGCCGCGCGTGCGAAACGGCCTGCCCATCGGGCGTGCCGTACGGCCGCATGATCGAAGCCGCGCGCGCCGAGATCCAGGTCGCCAAGGAGCAAGCGAAGCTCCCCGAATCGCGCACAGAGCGCCTGGTGCGCTCCATCGTGTTCGGCCACATCCTGCCCTCCCGCCGCTGGCTGAAGACCATCGGCGGGTTCCTGTACCTGTACGAGCAAACCGGCCTGCGCAGCGTGGTGCAAGGCTGCGGCGTGCTGAAGCTCATGGGCAAGCTGGGCCGCATCGAACCGCTCTCGCCGTCCGCCGAGCTGCCCACGTTCTTCGCGAGCTATGGCCGCGTCTTCCCGGCGGAGGGCGAGCGGCGCTACCGCGTTGCGATTCTCGGCGGTTGCATCGCCAACATCTTCTTCGCGCGTCTGCACGAAGCGACGGTGCGCGTGCTCACGGCCAACGGATGCGAAGTCCACGTTCCTGAGAATCAGACATGCTGCGGCGCGCTGCACACTCACTCCGGCGAGCGCGAGCAGGCGCGAGTGCTGGCGCGCAAGAACATCGACGCGCTGCTGCCCGGCGACTATGACGCCATCATCAGCAACACCGCCGGCTGCGGTTCAACGCTGAAGGAATATCACGAGCTGCTGGAGCACGATGGCGCGTATCGGGAGAAGGCGAAGGCGTTCGTCGCGAAGATGCGCGACGTGAACGAGTTCCTCGCGGGTATCGGCCTCACGCGCACTCCCGGCCGCATTGAGGCAACGGTCACCTACCAGGATTCCTGCCATCTGCTGCACGGCCAGAAGATCCGCAGCGCCCCGCGCGAACTGCTGGCGCAAATTCCCGGCGTTACGTTCCGCGAGCTGCCTTACAGCGAAATCTGCTGCGGCAGCGCGGGCGTCTACAACGTGGTTCAGGATGAGATGGCCGCGGCCCTGATCGAGCGCAAGATGGGCTACGCCAATGAGACGGGAGCGGAGATCATCGCCACCGCCAACCCGGGTTGCATGCTGCAACTCCGCGCGGGCGTCGAGAAATACGGCACGGGCCAGAAGGTCATGCACGTCGTCGAGTTGCTGGACGCGTCGTATCGGTCGGGGACGCGGTAAACAAGCGAGGAGGCTCTCCGAGTCCGCGGTGCGGCCGGTCGTGATGCCGCCGTGGCACATTGTGGCAAATTGTGTTATCTGTCGGATATGGCAAACCGGACAACTGTCAACATATCGCTGACGCCGGAACTGGGGATGTTTCTCAGTAGCCGTGTCAAATCGGGCCGCTATCAGACCACGAGCGAGGTAGTCCGCGAGGCTCTCCGGCTCTTGGAACGCCAGGAAATCCAGCAGGAACAGGATCTTCGGCAACTCAAGGCGAAGCTCGGCCGCGGAGCAGCACAGGCAGAGCGCGGAGAGCTGCTGGACGGCGAGGCGGTGTTCGCCGAACTGCGCGATCTGATTGAGGAGCGCAAGCGTGCGACGAAGCGGAAGGTGAGGGCAAAGAGCGCGTGAAGCGCCGCTTTGTTCTGACTCCGGAGGCGAGCGCCGACCTTCGCGAGATCCTTCTCGATGTCGCGGAGGATAGCCCCGCAGCCGCTGAGCGTCTCCGGTTGAGGTTTCTCAAAAGCTTTGAGACCTTGGCGGAAGCGCCAGGGACGGGTCATTATCACGAAGAGTTGTTGGACCAGCGCTACCGATTCAAAAACCTCTCCTCGTATGTGATCTGCTACGCCTGGGAACAGAGACCGATTCAGATTATCGCGGTGGTGCACGGAGCCCGTGATTTCGCTGCTTTCTTCAGCTCAAATCCCGGCGCGCAGTGAACAAACGGGGAGGTTCGCTGGTCCCCAGGGCCCCTCTGGGTGGTGGGTTAGTTTACGATAACGCGGTCGTTCAGCCGATGGAAGTGGTTCCTCGCTGCAATGAGAGGGCAGTAGTGACCGAATTGCCCTCTCGTGCTCTTAGTTGGCATCTGTTCCGGTGCCGAACAGATACGACAGACGAAGTTCGGATGCTGGAATACTGGTACCAACCGTGGGAACTAGTTTCGGGATCTCTCCACTCTTCGGATCAATCCTGTCCAGTGACAGAAGGTACCCTGTATGGTATTGCCTATCGGTAAATGTAGAACGATAAGCAATGCAGGAAATCAAAACAATTGGAACCCATTTGACCCACGTCTTATTACTTGGATGCGAATTGGGAAACAGCGACTCCGGTATATCAATCATGGCCTTGTTGATCTGTTCCTGGTTTATAGCAAGACCCACGTTCAGAGGCATATTGTCTTTTACGAAGAATGTTTGGAGGCTGTGGAGATTACGAGGGAGTGCGGAGACGCCTTCAACATTGGCACACATCGTTTCCCGTTCTTTAACGGGGTCAGGAACGCGCAAAAATGTTGGATAGAGCTTGAAGTCATAATGGCCCCTAATAGCTGGCGAGTGGCCAGTGTTCCTTATCGTAACCAGTATATTTATATGCCCGCCATCGCGATCAAAAACCAAGGGGCCATAAACAGCAAAATTCGCGGAAACCCAAGGACGTTGAGAGAGCTCCAACTGATTGGTATTCGTGATGGACTGTTGTCGCGCAGCGTCGGCAGAGACTTTCGCGGCTTGGGCTAGTACCAAAGCTTGGGCGGCTATGATTTTTGTCTGATCTGTTTGGTCCTTCATCCGATCCACGAGATCTTTCGTATTGCCTGCCTGCTTGCCAGTAGCGTCAGCCTGCTTCCCGGAGGCAACCGCTTGCTGACCAGCGGAGACGGCGAGTGCATGTGTATCAATACCACCTTCGTGCATCTCCCTAAGTTGGCTCATCAAGATGAGCAGAGTCCCGCCAGTGATGAGCATCAACACAAAGGTGAAGATCGCCATCCATTTTGTGGCGGTTGCAGTGACCCGCGTCGCCTTGTCGGAGGGTGTTTCCTGTTCGTTATTGGTGTTGCGCTCCTCCACTTTGTGTCCTACATAGCTGATGAGCCTCGTCCAGCCGTTCCAACGAGACTTCTTTACAGGAGCGTGGGCGTTGTGTCTGCCGTCTGTATCTGCCAAGGCGTGAACCTCGTGTTTGCATTAGTGTAGCACGAAGACCGCTAACACCATGCGACTGTCCATATTACATTAACTACATAACAAACTTGCTCGACGCATGCATGCAAGTCGGGATCATTGGCGAACTGTGTGAGGGTTCCAGTGTCCGTTCAATTGAGCACGTGACAGGCGTTCATCGCGAGACGATCATGCGGCTTAGCGTTCGCGTTGGTCGCAGCCTAGTACCGCGACCGCTTGAAAAAGTTCTTTTAAACATCTTCCATTGGAAATGTTTTCGCCGCATACTTAGGTATGCGGAGTTACCGGCGGCTCGTCTTGCGGCTCACAGCGGTTGAGGAGCAGG
>Ga0302320_10002734_pt1 | contig 41229 bp, 38 predicted proteins | sample Bog_T0_3_FD_202130 | JGI IMG/M metagenome (GOLD analysis project Ga0302320, IMG submission 202130) | Peat permafrost microbial communities from Stordalen Mire near Abisko, Sweden - Bog_T0_3 | ecosystem: Environmental > Terrestrial > Soil > Wetlands > Peat | place: Sweden: Abisko, Stordalen Mire... | reverse complement strand
GCTCCGCCCTGCTGGGCTTCGCGGCGGCAATCTACGGCTTCTGGCAGCGGGGATTGCAGATCGCCGAGCTGAGCAGCCGCCTGGAACAGGCTGAACGCCGGGCCGACGAGCGCCTCGGCGACCTGCAGGCGAAGCTGTCCGCGGCGGAAAAGGCTCGGGTCATCGCGGAGCGGGCGGCCAGGGAGAACAAGCCGGCCGCCGCCGCTGCGGGCGCCGCCGGACCGAGAGCTGGTTTCAGCCCGCTCAATCTCAGCGACATGAGAAAGGATCCGGCTTATGCGGCGATCTGGCGCAGGCAGCAGTTGCGGAACATCCAGCGCCAGTACGGCGACGCCTTCGCCGCGCTCCAGGGCTGGCAAACGCCCGATCCGCAAACCGGCCTGGCGCCGGCCGACGAGGCGCTCCTGAACCAGGCTACCCAGTCCCAGACCTCCGCCCAGCTGCCGATCCTGCGGGACTACCTGCTGGAAGTGCGCCAGCAGCAACAATACATGCAAAAGCGGATGGCGGCCGCGCGGGGCGGCGGCGGCTGAGGCGCCGCCGCCGCGGCGGTCCGGCTTGCGGATTGGCCTCTCCCCGGCCTACGATGAGGGCGAATTCTGCCCTCCGGGCCATCGCCCGGCTTGAAGAAAGAGGGAATCCCCCCTTCACTAGGAATCTTTTTTTATGAGCACACCCGAATCCACCAAAGCGACCGAAGCCGCCGACAAGGCTCCGCCGGCCGGGGCCGCACCCAAACCCGAACCGGCGCCCGGCGCAACCGAGCTTGCGGCCGTGCGGAAGGAATTGGCGGAAACCCACGATCGTTATCTGCGCACGGCCGCCGACTTGGAGAATTTTCGGCGCCGGACGGTCCGGGAAAAGGAGGAGCTGCGGATGTTCGCCGCTTCCCGCGTCTTGGAGGACCTCCTCCCGGCCCTGGACAACCTCGCCCTCGGTCTGGCGGCGGCAAAACAGCCCACCGCCGAGCTGGCCACGCTCACGGGAGGGGTGGAGCTGGTTCTGCAGCAGCTCAAGGCCGCCCTGGCCGCCCACGGACTGACCGAGATCAATCCGATCGGAAAACCGTTCGATCCGCACCAGCAGGAAGCGTTGACCCACCAGGCAAGCGCCGAAGTGCCCGCCGAGCACGTGCTGACGGTCGTGCGCACCGGCTTCGCCCTAAACGGCCGCCTGCTGCGGCCGGCCGCCGTCGTGGTGTCCAGCGGGCCGGAGAAGGCCCTCAAGCGCCCGTAACCGGAGCCCTGCCCAACCCGCCCATGGCCAAGGAAGACTATTACGAATTGCTCGGGGTCGAAAAGACCGCGAGCGAAGAGGAGCTGAAGAAAGCCTATCGGAAGAAGGCCGTGCAGCACCATCCGGACAAGAACCCCGGCAACAAGGAGGCCGAGGAGATGTTCAAGAAGGTGTCCGAGGCCTACGACGTCCTCAAGGATCCCGAGCGCCGCGCGGCCTACGACCGCTACGGCCACAGCGCCTTCTCGGGGCCCGGCGGCGCCCGCGGCTCCGGCGGCATGTCCGGGGCGGGCGGCTTCCACGATCCCTTCGACATCTTCCGCGAGGTCTTCGGCCAGGGCGGCGGGGGTGGGGGCGGCGGCATCTTCGAGGAGATGTTCGGGGGCGCGGGCGGCGCCGGGGGCCGCGACGGGGCGGACCTGCGCTACGACCTGGAGATCACGCTCGAGGAGGCGGCGCGCGGGGTCGAAAAGGAGATCACGTTCCGCAAGCTCACCACCTGCGCGCATTGCGCCGGCTCGGGCGCCGAGCCCGGCTCCAAGCGCATTGTCTGCCCGACCTGCCAGGGCGCGGGCCAGGTCCGCCGCTCGGGCGGCATCATCGTCTTCACCCAGACCTGCCCGACCTGCGGCGGCAGCGGCCGGAAGATCGAGCGCCTTTGCTCCGTCTGCCGGGGCGAGGGCCGGGTGGCCAGGACGACCAAGCTCAACGTGCGCATCCCGGCGGGGGTCGACACCGGCTCCCGGCTGCGCTCGGCGGGCAACGGGGAGGCTCCCGGGGCCGGGGGCGGCGCCGGGGACCTGTACATCGTCCTCACGGTGAAGGAGCACGAGCTCTTCGAGCGGCAGGGCGACGACCTGTTCTGCGAGATCCCGATCAAGTTTACCCTGGCGACGCTGGGCGGCACGATCTCCGTGCCGACCCTCTCGGGCAAGGCCTCCCTCAAGATCCCGGCCTCCACCCAAAGCGGGACCACCTTCCGCCTGCGCGACAAGGGCATGCCAAGCCTGCGCAACGGCCGGATGGGCGACCAGCTGGTGCGCGTGCACGTGGAGGTCCCGACGGCGCTGACGGCCGAGCAGCGCAAGCTGCTCGAGGACTTCGCCCGCATCAGCGGGGACGCGAGCGAACCGACCTCCCGCAGCTTCTTCGAGAAGGCGAAGAAGTTCTTCTAGCGCGGGACTGCCGCCGGCATGGACCTCGTCAACCCCAAGCTGCTCGCGCTCGCGGACGCCGCGGCGCTCCGCCAGCGGCTGCGCGCCGCCGGCCGGACCGTGGTGCTGACCAACGGGGTGTTCGACCTCCTCCACACCGGGCACCTGTATTACCTCGAGCGGGCGCGCGCGCTCGGGGACGCGCTGTTCGTCGCGCTCAACGGCGATGCCGGCGTCCGCGCGCTCAAGGGTCCGGGGCGGCCGGTCCAGGGCGAGCGGGAGCGCGCGTATGCGCTGGGGGCGCTGGCGGCGGTCGACGCGGTGGTGATCTTCGACACCCCCCGGCTGACCGCGGAGATCGCTGCCCTGCGGCCCGACATCTATTGCAAGGGTGGCGACTATACCCCCGCGAAGCTCGATCCGGGCGAGCGGGCGGAATTGGAGGCGGTCCGGGCGCGCCTCGAGTTCGTGCCTTTCCTCCCCGGCTTCAGCACGACCAGCCTGATCGCAAAGATCGCGGCGGCGGGCGGCCTCTAGCCCATGGACATCGCCCTGCTCGGCTCGGGCCGCGGTTCCAATGCCGAGGCGATCCTGCGGGCGCAGGCCGAGGGCCGCCTCGGCCGGGCCCGCGTGACGGCGATCTTCTCCGACCGGGCCGACGCCGGCATCCTGGCGCTCGGCCCGCGCTTCGGCGTGCCGGCGAGCGCCGTCGATCCGGCGCCCTTCAAGACGAAGCTCGAGGGTCCGGGCGAGAGCCGGTTCATCGCCGCCGTGGGCGCCGCCCGTCCCGGCCTGGTGGTCCTGGCGGGCTTCATGCGGGTGCTCAAACCGGGCTTCCTCCAGGCCTTTGCCGGCCGGATCATCAACCTGCATCCGAGCCTGCTCCCGAGCTTCCCGGGGCTGGACGCGATCGGCCAGGCCTGGCGCCGGGGCGTCAAGGTCACCGGCTGCACCGTCCACGAGGTGACCCTCGAGGTCGACGGCGGCCCGATCCTCGACCAGGCCGCGGTGCGAATCGAGCCTTCGGATACACTGGAGAGCCTGACCGCCAAGGTGCACGCGGCCGAGCACGCGCTGCTGCCCGCCGTGATCGCGCGCCTGGCCGACCGGCCGGCGGCCCGCTGACCCCGTGGCGCTCGCCGAGCTCAGGGCCGAGATCGCCGCCGCCGCGGCCGAGGCGACCGAAACGGTGCTGCTCGAACTGGGCGAGCCGGCTTGGAGCGTCTTCGAGGACGCGCTCGCCCGCCGGGCCTGGGTGGTCGGCATCTTCCCGGACGCCGCGGCCGCGGCCCGGCGCTGGGCGGAACTCGGGCCGCTGCTGCCCTCCGCGCCGCTCGGGGAGCCGGCCCTGCGCGCCCTGGCCGACTGCGATTGGCGCGACAGCTACAAGGCGCATTTTCAGGCCTGGCGATTTGGCCGCCTGCACTGGGTGCCGGTCTGGGAGCGGGACCGCTACGGCCTGCCGGAGGGCGAGGTGGCGCTCTGGCTCGACCCGGGCCTGGCCTTCGGCACCGGCAACCACGAGACCACCCGCCTCTGCTGCGAGCGGCTGGTGGGCCTGGCCGGGCCGGCGCCGGCCGGCGCGGTGATCGACGCCGGCTGCGGCTCGGGGATCCTCGCCCTGTCGGCGGCCCGGCTCGGCTTCCGGGAGGTCGCGGCCTTCGACCTCGATCCGGAGGCCGTGCGCGTCAGCGAGGAAAACGCGGCGCTCAACGGGCTCGGCGGCCGGGTCGACTTCGCCGTGGCCGACCTGGCCGGCGGCCTCGCGGGCCGGACGGCCGCGGTGGTGCTGGCGAACATCCAGGCGGACGTGCTCCTGAGCTCCCGCGCGGAGCTGCTGGCCGCCGTCGCGCCGGGGGGAACGCTGGCCCTGAGCGGGATTCTCGCGGCCGAGCGCGATGCGGTGCGGGCCGCTTTCGCCGCGGCCGCGCCCGGCTGGACCGTCGACTCGCGGGTGCTGGGGGAGTGGTCCGACGTCGCGCTCCAACGCCCGGCCGGCGCCGGCGCTGCCGGCGCGTAGCCGGCCGGCTCTCAGCGGCTCAAGAGCGATTTGAGCTCCCCGAGCGAGAGCTGCGCGGCCGCCGCGTCGCTGGCTTCGAAGACGTCGGCGAGCAGGGCGCGCTTTTCGGCCTGCAGGCCGAGCACCCGCTCCTCGACCGTGCCGCCGGCGATCAGCTGGTAGCTTGAGACGGCGCGCGTCTGTCCGATGCGGTGCGCCCGGTCGGTCGCCTGCAGCTGCGCCGCCGGATTCCACCACGGATCGAAATGCACCACGGTGTCCGCGCCGGTGAGGTTCAGGCCGGAGCCGCCGGCCTTGAGGGAGAGCAGAAACACGGGGATGTCGGCCGAGGCCTGAAACTGGTCCACCGCGGCCTGGCGGGCCGCCGTCGGCATCGCCCCATCCAGATAGCAGCATGGCACCTCGAGCTGGCCCAGCTCCGCGCGCAGGAGCGCCAGCAGGGAGGTGAATTGGGAGAAGACGAGAATCCGGTGGCCGTCGTCCACCGCCTCCGCCAGGAGTTCCCGGAAGGCCTCGAGCTTCCCGGACTCGGCGAAGGGCTCGCCGGCGGGAGCCGGGAGGGCGCGGCCGGCCTCGACCAGCCGGGGATCGCAGCAGATCTGCCGGAGCCGCAGCAGCTGGGTCAGGGCGGCCAGGCGCAGGCGGCTTTCGCTGGCCCCGCCCGCCTCGAGGTCGAACAGCTCGCGCTCCCCCTGCTCCTGCTGGCGCCGGTAGAGCGCCGCCTGGGCCGGCGCGAGCTCGCACCAGAGGACCTGCTCAAACTTGGGAGGCAGCTCCGGGGCCACCGCCTGCTTGGTCCGCCGCAGGATGTACGGGGCCGTCTGGGCCCGCAGGCGCTGGTCGAGCCAGCCCCGCTCCTCGCCCCGGGCCCCGGCCGGCACCGGATCCAGGTAACCGGGCAGGATGAAGTCGAAAAGCGAACGCAGGTCGGCGAGGGAGTTTTCCACCGGCGTGCCGGTGAGCAGGAAGCGCCCCTGGGCGCGCAGGCCGCGCAGGGCCCGGGCGTTCTGGGAGCGCCGATTCTTGAGGTGCTGGGCCTCGTCGGCGATCGCGCAGGTGAACTCGAGGCCCTGAAAGAGCGCTTCGTCCCGCACGAGGGTGCCGTAGCTGGTGACGATCAGGTCCAGCGCCCCGAGCGCGGCGGCGCCCGCCAGCCGCTGGTCGCCATGGTGGACGAACACGCGCAGGTCCGGGGCGAAGCGGGCGGCCTCGCGCCGCCAGTTCTCGAGCAGGGAGGCCGGACAGACGACCAGGGCGGACATCGGTCCGGCTCGGCGGATCGCGGCGAGGAGGCTGAGGGCCTGCAGGGTCTTCCCAAGGCCCATCTCGTCGGCGAGAATCCCGCCCAGCCGGTGGCCGTACAGATGCCAGAGCCAGGCGACCCCGAGGCGCTGGTACGGGCGGAGCCGGCTATCCAGCTCCGGCGGCAGGGGCGCCGGCGCCAGGCCCGCCAGATTGCGCAGGGCCGCGCTGCGAGCCCGCCAGGTGGCCGGCGGCTCGAAGCCGGGCGCCAACTCGGCCAGTAGCTCCTCGGTCGCCGCCACCTGCGCGGCGCTTACCCGCCGGCTCTGCCGCGCCGCCACGGCCCCCTGCGGGTCTCCGGCCAGCGCGCGCTGGGCTTCGCCCAGCCGGCGGAGCTGCTCGCCGTCGAAGAGGATGATCTCCCCGGCGGCCTCGACGTAGCCGCGCCCCGCCAGCAGGGCGCCCCGCAGCTCGGCCTCCGAAGCCGCTCCGGCGCGGAGCCCGAGGGTGACCTCGAAGGCGTCGCCCGCGGCGGCCGCGGCGCAGAGAATCTCCGCCGGCCGCACGCGCGCGGTGTTCCGCTCGAAATTGGGCGTGAAGCGCGCCCCGAATTCGCCGCGCAGGCGCCGGCCCTCCGCGGCCAGGAAGGACAGCGTCTTGTGCCGGTCGCGCAGCCACCACTTGCCGTTCGAGGGCTCCGGCAGAAAGCCGTGGCCCTTCAGGAGCTCGAGCACGGCCGGATAGCTCGGATGCTCGCGGGAGGGAAGGGTGACCGCCAGGAAATGTTCGCTGCCGTCGATCGTCATCGGATCGGCCGCCGGCCGCGGCCGCGGCGCAGCGGCGGGAGCGGCCTGGTCCGCCGGCGGGGCCGGCGGGGCCGCCAGCAGCTCGGCGACTCCGACCAGCTGCCCCCCCTGCCAGGGGATCGCGCGCTCGGGCGCCTGGGCCCAGGCGAAGAGCGGCTGGCCCGCCAGGGCCGCGGTCAGTTCGCGCAGCTGCGCCCGGTTCAGCTGCAGGAACACCCGCGGCGCGGGGGCGGCCGGCCCCAGCCAGCGCTGGAGCAGCGCCAGGGCGGGCAGGAGCGCGGACCCGGGGGCCGCGGACAGGTCGAGATCGACCCGGACGGCCACAGCGTCGCGGCTGGCCGCCGCGGCGAGATTGGGCGGGAGGAGGATCCGCAGCATCGCCTCACCTAGGGGCACCCAGCCCAGCCGGGTCAAGATTTCGTGCGCTTGCCGGGCTTGAATCGCTCCGCCCGTGGGCCGAGACTGCGCCGATATGAGCGAAGAGCGCCTGGTCCACCTCGAAGGTCGTTTTGCCTGGATGGAGCGCCACCTGGCCGAACAGGACCGGGTGATCCTGGAGTTGACCGAGAGCGTGCGGCAGCTGCGGGCGGAGCTGGGGCGCCTGCGCGAGCGCGCCGAGGGCGCGGAGGGCCCGGAGGGCGGACCGGGGGCCGGGCCGATCGACGAGCGGCCGCCGCACTACTAACGCTACTTGGCGGCTTTGCGATCCCGGGCCGCCTGCGCGTTGTTTTCGGTGTTCTCCTTCACGACGGCGCGAAGTTCGTCCATCCCTTCCTTGATCTCTCCCACCTGGGGATGGACGTCCTTGATCAGGTCGTGCTCGATCTTCGAGAGTTTTTCGATCCGCTTGGCCTGTTCCTGCAGGCGCGCCAGCAGCGAGTTCTGGGTGAGCGAGATCCGGCGCATCCACCAGAAGCAGATGCCCCAGCAGACCGTGCCGACGAAAGTCATCCAAAAGGCGAGGGCGGTGCGATCCATTGCCGGTATAGTCTTCCCCGGGCTTGGATAGGTTCCCGCCTGGGAGCGCTCGGGGGATGCGCCGGCCGGGCCCGCCCCGGAGCGCAGGGCGGAGCCCGGGGGAGGCCGACCGGCAGCCCGCGAAGAATATTCGGGCTAGCGTGCGCGGCCTCCCTCCCCTTAATCTGGCCGCTTCCATGCCGACCCTCTACGAGAAACTCCGCACCGACATCGTGGCGGCCGCCAAGGCCCGCGACTCGGCGACCTTGCTGGCCCTGCGCACGATGGATGCGGCCATCCAGCGGGCCGCCATGGACCAGGGAAAGCCGATCGACGACGGGCTGGCGGTGGCGACCCTGCGCAAGGCGGTCAAGAACCTCAGCGACGCCCGGGCGGAGTTTCAGCAGGGCGGCCGCGCCGATCTGGTCGCTGCCAACACGGCCGAGATCGCCCTGCTCGAAAAATACCTGCCGGCCGGCCTGGACGCGGCGAAGCTCGACGCCCTGGTCGCGGCGGCGATCCAGGCGACCGGCGCCCAGAGCCGCAAGGAGATGGGCAAGGTGATCGGCGCCCTGAAGCAAGCGCCCGAGGCGGCGCTGATCGACTTTTCCCAGGTGAGCAAGCTGGTGCAGGCCCAGCTGCCCTGATCTCCCGGGGTCGCGCCGCCAATGGCCAAGATCTGGGTGGATCTCGAACTGGACCCGGCGGTGCTGGCGCTTCTGGCCGCCGCGGGCGAGGTCATCGGGCCGGCGGGCGCCGGACCCGCGGCGCCCGGCGCATTCGCGGAGCTTGGGAGCGCCGACGCGGCCGTGGTGAGCTCCCGGGCCGCCTGGGACCGCGCGCGGTTCGTGCAGGCCGGGCGCCTGCAGGTGGTGGCCCGCTCGGGCATCGGCTACGACAATGTCGCCGTGGCGGACGCGACGGCGTGCGGGGTTTGCGTGGTCAACACCCCCGACGCCCCGACCGTCTCGACGGCCGAGTTCACGGTCGCCCTCATGCTGGCGCTGGCCCGCAAGCTTTGCCTCGCCGACCGCCGGTTCCGGGCCGAGGGCTGGGTGGCGCAGACCGAGCTGGTCGGGATCGAATTGGACGGCAAGACGCTGGGCCTGGTGGGGATCGGCCGGATCGGAACCCGGGTGGCCAAGATCGCCCGCGCGCTGGGCCTGCGCGTCCTCGCCTTCGATCCGGGCCTGACGGCCGAGACGATTGGCGGCCGCGGGGCGGAGCCGGCGGCCGGGCTGGAGGCGCTGCTGCGGGAGGCGGACATCGTTTCCCTGCACCTGCCGCTCACCGCGCAGACGCGGGGCTTGATCGGCGAGCGGGAGTTCGGGCTCATGAAGCCCGGAGCGCTCCTGATCAACGCGGCGCGGGGGCCGATCGTGGTCGCCGGCGCGCTGCTGGCGGCGTTGCAGGGCGGCCGGCTCGCCGGGGCGGCGCTGGACGTTTGGGACCGCGAGCCGACCGGGGCCGACAACCCCCTGCTGCGGCTGGACAACGTCGTCGTCGCCCCGCACATCGCCTCGGCCTCGGCGGAGGGCCGGCGGCGCAACCAGCAGGCCGCGGCCGAAGGCGCGCTCGGCGTCCTGCGGGGCGAGCGCCCGGGCGGGCTGGTGAATCCAGAGGTTTGGGACCTCCGCCGGCGCTGAGGCGGAGCGGGTTGCGCGATTGGGAAACTGCCAGGTCTTGACCGGCTGGCACCAGCCGGTAAGCTCGAAACCAACCCTGCCGCTTGAACGTCCTACCTGCCGTTGCGACGTTCCAGGCGGCTCCTCCCCAAAATCATTCCGGCCCCCGGGCGCCGAGCGCTGTTTTTACGCATCGGCTCTAAGGCCTTCCATCCCCCTTCCTCCTTCCATGGTCAGCTCCAATACGCCCGAACTATCCAATGGCGGCGCTCCGGCCGCCGCTACCCGCTCCCTCAAAGACGTCGTGATCCGCCTGGCGGGTAACTCCCAGGATGGCATCCAGACGATCGGCGGGTTTCTCGCGCGCTTGGCCGGCCGCAGCGACCAGGACGTCATGACCTACATGACGATCCCGTCGACCATCTCGGGGGGGCCGTCCATCTTTCAAGTGCGCATGGGCTCGGGGGAGATCCTCTCGGCGGGCGACCAGGCCGACTTTCTGGTCGCCTTCTACCAGCACAGCTACGACGAGCACGTGAGTTCGGTGCGGGACGGCGGGGTCGTGATTTACGACAACGACCACGTCACGCCCAATCCCGATGACCGGCGCGTCACGGCGATCGGGGTGCCGATCTCCACCGCGACCGTCGAGTCGGTCGGCGGCAATGCCAAGGAGAAGGGCAAGAACATCTTCGTGCTCGGGCTGCTGGCGCGGATCTTCAATCTGGATTCGGCCAAGCTCTCCAGCCTGGTGCGGGAGCGCTTCGGCGGCCGCAGCGAGGACCTGGTGCGCAACGCCCTGCTCGCCTACGACGCCGGCTACGCCTGGCCGGGCGACGCCATCCGCAACATCTTCTGCCGCTTCGAGGGCTCGACGCCGGCGTCCGGACGGCCGCAGGTGACGATGGACGGGAACATGGCGCTCACCTACGGGCTGCTGGCCGCGGGCGTGCGCCACGGCGCGGGCTATCCGATCACGCCCTGGTCCTCGATCATGGAAATCCTCCGGTCCGAGCTGCCGAAGTACGGCGGCCTGTTCGTGCAAGCCGAGGACGAGCTGGCGGCCGTGGCCTACGCGCTCGGCTTTTCCTACGCCGGGCACCTGGCGGTCACCGGCAGTTCCGGCCCCGGCCTGTCCCTGAAGATGGAGGCGCTGGGCTGGGCGGTGATGGCGGAGATGCCGCTGGTCGTCGTCAACGTGCAGCGCGGCGGCCCCAGCACGGGCATGCCCACCAACGTCGAGCAGAGCGACCTGCTCCAGGCGATCTACGGCAGCCACGGGGACGCCCCGCGCGTCGTGCTGGCGCCCAAGAATGTCGAGGATTGCTTTCACATCGCGCTGGAGGCCGCCCGGCTCGCCCGCAAGTTCAGCACGCCCGTCATCATTCTCAGCGACCAATCCCTGGCGACCCGGATCGAGGCCTTCGACGAGCCGGATCTGGCCAACCTGATGATCGATCCCAAGCCCGATCTTTCGCCGCGGGGGGCCGACTACAAGCCCTACGCGCTCGACCGCCTCACCCGCCACGCGCCTCCGGGCGCCCGCATCGGCACGGGCGTCTACCCGACCGTCAGCGGCCTGGAGCACGACGAACTGGGGCACCCGAGCGGCAGCCCGGCGGTGCATGCACAGATGATGGCGAAGCGGCGGGACAAGATCAAACAGCTCGGCGCCGAGTTGCCGGCGCTCGAGGCCTTCGGCGATCCGGAGGGCGACGTGTTGCTGGTCGGTTGGGGTTCCACGTTTGGGCCGATTCGCGAGGCGCTCTCCCGGCTTCGGGCGGCCGGGACCAAGGCGGCCCAGCTGCATTTGCGCCACCTCAACCCGCTCGCGCCGGGGCTGGAGGCCATTTTCAAGCGCTACCGGCAGATCCACGTCGTCGAAATGAACGACCAAGGCCTCTACGGCTTCGGCCAGCTCGCGATGCTCCTGCGGGCGAAGACGGCCAACCCGGCGATCCGCAGCATCGCCAAGACCGATGGCCTGACCTTCAAGGTGCGGGAAATCGTGGACGGCGTGCGCCAGCACCTCGGCGAAACCGCCCGCTCCTAAGCCCGGTCCGCCACCTTTCAACCCCCCCTCTAATCGACCCATGAGTTCCGCTCCCGCCCTCGCTCCCCTTCCTGACGCGCCCCGCGCTCCGCTGACCAAAAAGGCGCTGACTGCCGACCACCCCACGTGGTGCCCCGGCTGCGGCGATTTCGCGGTCCTCGCCGCGTTTTACCGCGTGCTCGAGCGCCTCAACTACCCGCAGGAGAACATCGTCACGATGGCGGGCATCGGCTGCTCCTCGCGCTTTCCCTACTTTGTCAACACCCATGGCGGCCATTTCATCCATGGCCGTTCCGTGCCGTTTTCGGCGGCGGTGAGCCTGTCGCGCGACGATGTGCACGTGTTCGTCTTCGGCGGCGACGGCGACGGCTTCTCGATCGGCGGCAACCATCTCGACCATGTCGGCCGCAAGAACGTCAAGCTGACCTACGTCATCATGGACAACTTCGTGTACGGGCTGACCAAGAAGCAGACCTCGCCCACCTCGCCGATCGGCTTCAAGACCAAGACCGATCCGACGGGGGCGATGGACCAGCCGGTCAATCCGATGCGCAAGCTGCTCAACAGCGGCGCCTCCTTTGTGGCCCGCAGCCACGCGACGCAGGTCAACCATATGATCGAGATGATGACCCGCGCGGCGCGCCACGACGGCTTCGCGGTCGTCGAGATCCTGTCGGAATGCGTCGAATTCTATGACGGCGCCTTCGACGCCGCCAATCCCCGCAAGGGCGGCGCGTTCACCCTGATCCAGGAGCGCAAGCACGACGGCACCCCCGAGGACGCCGCCCGCCACGATCCGACCGACGAGGTGGCCGCCTTGCGCCTGGCCCTGCAGCCCTGGCCGGGGCCGTTCGGGGTGTTCTACGAGATCCAGCGCCCGTCCAAGAACCGCCTCGAGGCGGACCTGATCGCGCGGACCCGGGAGCGCACCAAGGGCGCCTCCGACCTGGCGCTGCTGCAGGCTTCGTTCGCCAAGCTGCGCTGACCGGCTGGCCTCGGCCCGGCGGCGGGACCCGGGACGGGATCGGACTGTCCGATCCGAACCCGCTTCCCGCCGGCGGCGAAGGGCCGGCATCTTCCAGTCCGCGCGCGGCCGGCGGTTTTGCCCGCCGCGCCGCCCTTTCCCCGCCCCATGAATCCCACCCGCCGGTTGCTGGCCTGTCTGGCCTTTTGCGCGCCGTCCGCCGCCTGGGCGGCGCTCGCTCCGAATCCCCTGTTCAGCGACCACCTGGTGCTCCAGCAGGGCCGGCCGGTGCCGGTGTGGGGAAACGCCGATCCGGGCGAACGCGTCCGGGTGGAGGTGGGCGGCCAGCGGCAGGCGGCCACCGCCGCCGCCGACGGCTCCTGGCGGGTGGACCTGGGTCCGCTCGAGGCCGGCGGGTCCTTGGAACTGAAGATCAGCGGCGACCGCGGGGAGCCGCCGCTGGTGATCCACGATGTGCTGGTGGGGGAAGTCTGGCTGGCCTCCGGGCAGTCCAACATGGACTTCAGCGTCTCCAAGAAGGTGAAATATTTCGCCGGCGTGCGCGATGAAGATCGCGAGATCGCGGCGGCGCATTTTCCGCAGCTGCGCATGTTCATCCCGCCGGCGGTCCGCAGCGCGGAGCCGCAGCCGACCCTCGGCGGCCATTGGCTGGTCTGCAGTCCGGAAACGGTCCCGGCGTTTTCGGCGGTCGGCTACTTCTTTGCGCGCGATCTGCAGCAGGCCATCCATCAGCCGGTCGGGATCTTGACGCTCTCCTACGGGGCCAGCACGGCCGAAGCCTGGATCGGGCGGGAGGCGCTGGCGGCGAACCCGGAGCTTAAGCCGGTCCTGGACAGCTTTGAGGGCAAGGAGCGGGAGTTTCTCGCGGCCCATCCCGACCCGGCCAAATACCGGGCCGAGTTTGCCGCGGCGCAGGCCGCCGCCCGCCAGGCCGCCGCCCCGGGCGCGGCCGCCGCGCGTCCGGCCCGGCTGCGCAATCTCGATCCCTCCCAGGACCAGCACAACGCGACGGTCCTCTTCAACGGGATGATCCATCCGGTCATTCCGTACGCCATTCGCGGGGTCATCTGGTACCAGGGGGAATCGATCGTCGGCGGGGATGCCGGCCGGCGCCTGTATCCCCTGGTGCAGGCGACCCTGATCTCCGACTGGCGGCGCCGGTGGGGGGAGGGAAATTTTCCGTTCTACATCGTGCAGCTCGCCGGCCAGGAGGCCGAGAGCAACAACCCCTGGGTCCGGGAGGCGCAGGCGAGCGTGCTGGAGCTGCCGAACACGGGGATGGCCGTGGCGCTCGACATCGGCGAAGCCCACAACGTGCATCCGAAGGACAAGCAGGACGTCGGCGACCGGCTCTCCCGCATCGCCCTGGCGCAGGTTTACGGGCGCGACCTCGAGTTCAGCGGTCCGCTTTACTCCGGGATGACGGTCGAGGGCGGCGCCATCCGCCTGGCCTTCACGCATCGGGACGGCGGCCTGGTGGCCAAGGGCGGCCCGCTCCAGTGGTTCACGATCGCGGGCCCCGACCAGGTCTTCGCGCCCGCCCAGGCGCGGATCGACGGGGACACGGTCGTCGTCAGCAGCCCCGCGGTACCCGCGCCCGTGGCGGTGCGCTACGCCTGGGCAAATTTCCCGGAGGGCGCCAATCTCTACAACGCCGCGGGCCTGCCCTCGCCGTCCTTCCGGACCGACCAGTGGGCCCGGCCGCCCGGACCCGCGCGCCCGGCGCCCCGCGACCGCGCCGCGGCGCCGCCCTCTACCGCTTCGGCGCCGCCGTGACGGGCGCGGCCGCTCCGGGCACCCCGCGGTTGCGGTACTCGGAATAATCGGGCACGATCCGCTCATAGGTGGAGTCCATCAGCGGCGAGGAGATCATGAAATCGGCGGTGGCCCGGTCGCAGGCGATCGGGATGTTCCAGACGACCGCCATCCGCAGCAGCGCCTTGACGTCCGGGTCATGCGGCTGCGGCTCGAGCGGGTCCCAGAAGAAGATGAGGAAGTCGATCTCGCCGTCGACGATCTTGGAGCCGATCTGCTGGTCGCCGCCCAGCGGGCCGCTCTCCAGGCGGTGGATCGAGAAGGCCAGCTCCTTCTCCAGCACCCCGCCGGTGGTGCCCGTCGCATAGACCTTGTGGTGGGCGAGCAGATCCCGGTTGTACTTGGCCCATTCGACGAGGTCGCGCTTCTTGTTGTCGTGCGCGACCAGCGCGATCTTCTTGTTCAATCCCATTTGGATTTTCTTGTAGTTCATGGGCGGGGATTCAATGGGCGAAAAGCTGGCGGAGGACGCCGGGAAGATTTTCCCAGAAGATGAGCGCCACGCCCATCAGCGAGCCGCCGGCAATGACGCCGGCGGCGACCGGGTAGTTGTAGATCTCCGCCTGCTTGGGATTGCGCCGCTCCATCAGCCAGCCGGCGAGCGCGCCCACGAAGAACAGAAAGCCGTAAAACCAGTGGAATGTCCAGGCCAGGCCCATCCCGGAGGCCGAGGGGAACCATTTGGCCCGCCGGGGAAACCAGCGCGGCAGCAGCGTCAGCAGCACCCCGACCGTCCCGCCGATGGCGATCGACCAGATCTTGACCGGCTCGAGGGCCTCGAAGCCCTTGCTCAGCGCGAGCGCCACCACCCGCCAAGTCTGCGCGGCGGGCGCGGGAAACTGGTCGGAGCCGAGCACGGAGGCCGTCGGCACCAGGACGCGAAAGGCGAGCGTGGTGGCGACGGTCCCCATGAAGATGCCGGCGAACTGCGCGAGGAACTGGCGCCGCGGATTCGCCCCGAGCAGGTAGCCGCTCTTCAGGTCGGTCAGCAGATCGGCCGAGGAGATTGCGGCCGAGGAGGTGATATTGGCGCTCATCAGGTTGATGTTCAGGTTGCCCGGATTGAGGGCGCCAAAGATGATCTGGGTGACCTTGCCCATCGCGCCGGTCGGGGTCGTGTCGGTCTCGCCGGTCACCCGGCAGGCGACCAGCGAGAGAAAAAAGGACAGCGCCACGGCGACGATGCTCTCCCAGATCGGCAGGTTGAAACTCGCCTTCGCGAGCCAGGCGAGCGCCACGAGCGAGACCAGCTGGCCGGCGACAAACCACGACATGGGGGTCTCGATCGCGTCGAGCGGCGTGGGTTCGCCGCGGGGACGGCCGAAGAAGCCGCCCAGCCCGCGGAAGGCCCGGGCGATCGCGCGTCCCTGGAGGGCGAAGGCGAGCAGGCCGGAGGCCACCATGCAGGACACCCCGCCCCAGAGCGTCCAGGAAACGATCGCCCGATAGCCGGTGCCCGCGATCACGCCGTGGGCCTGCAGGATCGGCACGAACACCGCCCAGCAAAGGGTGCCGCCCAGCAGAATGCTGGCGGCCGCGCGGATGCCCATCAGGGTGCCCGCGCCGAGGAAGACCGGGTCCCAGGCCAGCATCACCGTCCGGCCGACCCACCCGGGCCCGAGCGTGGCCAGGTTGAGGCGGTCCATCAGGGCGCCCAGCCCGAAGGGCTCGAGCTTGGAGCTGATCAGCCGCAGGCCGTCGGTCCAGAACTGGCTGAGCGCGGCGGCCGCGCCCGCATAGGTGAGGGCCCGGGCGGACTGCGCGGCCCGGGCGCCCTTGGAATACAGGGCCCGGAGCGTTTCGGCGGTGGCGATGCCGGTCGGGAAGCGCAGCTGCTCGACGTTGATCATCTGGCGCTTCATCGGGATCGCCATCGTGACGCCGAGGATCGCCAGAAAGAAGATCCAAGCCAGGGTGAGCCCAACCGGGAGGGCCCGGTTGTTGATCATGAAATAGGCCGCGAACGCGGAAACCAGGGTCGTGCCCGTCGAATAGCCGGCGGCGCTGGCCGTCGACTGCATGCAGTTGTTCTCGAGAATCGTCATCGGCGTCTTGGCCAGGCCGAGGCGCAGAAACACCGACCAGATGGAGTACGAAGCGATGCAGGCGGTGATCGCCACGCCGATGCCCCAGCCCGCCTTCAGGCCCAGATAGAGATTGGTGAGCGAGAGGACGCCGCCCAGGGCGCTGCCCATCAGCACCGCCCGCCAGGTCAGTTGCCGCATCGAATCGCCCCGGCCGAGGTAAACCTCCTGGTACCATTGCCGCTCGATTTCCTCCGGGGTGCCCTGGAAACCGTCCACGCGCAGCGGCGCGTCGAAGTCGGGGCCGTCCTCCGCGCCTCCGGCCGGAGAGGGGGAGGGAGTCGGCGCGCGGGTCATGATGCGGGAACGTCTTTGGGCCGGGCCGGCGGAAGCGGCGGGCGGCCGGGTCCCAGGCCCGGATCATGGCCCCGGCGGGCGGCGGTGCCGAGGATTAATTTTTTGCGGGCGGGGAGCCGTTCGCGCTCCGGCCTCTTCCGCCCCGCGCGCCCAAGGCGCCCGCCGGGCGCTAGATCGAGCGCATCTCGCCTGCGTTGCGCAAGGCGGTCACCAGCGAGAAGAACGCGGCGGCGGCCAGCCCGAGCGCGCCGAGCGCCAGGCCCAGGCTGCTCCGCTTGAGGCGTAGCAGATCCGGATAGCTTGGCGAATAGTTGGGCCGGGCCACGTCCAGCCGCAGCACGGGGACCGCCTCGGCCTCCGCGCTCGGTCCGCCGATCGCATCGGGATCCTGGCTGACCAGCGCCTGGAATTCGTCGGCGTAGCGGTTGGCGATCAGCGCCGCCGCGACCGGATCCTCGTGGGTGACCCGCACCCGAATCCTCGTGCTGCCGCCCACCAGCTCCGGCTCGATCGAACCGAGCGCGCTGGCGACCGAAGGCGGGGCTTCGCCGCGCCGCCGACGCTGCAGGGCGGGCTTGAGCACCACCGAACGCTCGGAAGGGGTCAGGGAGGAGACGACCTTGGACCGGAGGCGTTTGCTCACCAGCAGCTGGCGAATCGCCCGGATTTCCTCTGGCGGCGGAGCCGTCCGCTGCGCCCCGGGCAAGGCGAGCGCGGCGGGAGACTCAAGCTGCACGGTCGTCACCGCCGTGTACAACGGGATGGTCCGGGCCTGCCAATAGTGATAGCCCACCGCTCCGAGCAAACCCAGGAGCGCGGCGACAAACCCGCTGTTTCTGCGGGACAATCCTTTTTCAAAATCGATGAAGGTCAAGGGGAGGGTTACCGAGGAAGGCTAGGGTTGCCATCTGCAGCCGGAAGAACGCAATCCATGTCTACTCTACGCTCTACTTAGAGCAGGAAACCTACCAACGGTTACGAATGGGAAACTCAAAATTCATTAAAAACTACTTAATAACGATTTAAAATCTCCCATCGCCCGTCCTCTCGGCGGCGATTTCGCTAGTTTTTGTAAACTTTCCCGACGCTGAAAACGCCGCGCCTCGGGGAACGCCCCGGATCCGGATGCTGGCCGCCCGCTCAGGCGGTCGCTTCGGCGAGTTCGGGTTGAAGTGGGGCGGCCGGAGCCGCCGCCGCAGGGCCGGAACTGCCGCCCCCGAGCATGGTATCCATGCGGTGCACGCTGGTCTGCAGGCTGTCGACCTGCCTCTCCATGGACAAGGCCGTGCTCGCCGTTTGCTGGGCTCCGGCGGCCATGCTCTGCGCGATCTTGCGCTGCTTGGCCACCGACAGGCTGATCTCGGAAATGCTGGCGGCTTGCTGGCGGAAGTTCGTGCTGATCAGCGTCACGATCTCATTCACCTCGTGAATATTGTGCGAGACGTTCTTGAACCGGCCGGCCAGTTCGTCGGATTTGGAGATCGCAGTCGCCGTATCCCGGGAAGAATGCCCGATCAGGTCGGCGGTTTCCTTGGCGGCCTCGGCGCAGCGGCTGGCCAATCCCCGGACTTCGTCGGCGACCACGGCAAAACCGGCCCCCGCCGGCCCGGCCCGGGCCGCTTCCACCGCGGCGTTGAGCGCGAGGAGATTGGTCTGGAACGAAAGCTCGTTGATGCGCGCGATGATCTGATTGATCTTTTGGGCGGAGCTGCGGGCCGAGTTCATCGCCTGATCGAGCTCATTGATCGTGCTCAGGCCGGCGTCGACCGAATCGCGCGCGCGCGCGGTCGTCGCCGTGGCGTTCACCGCATAGGTCTTGTTGGTGTCGGCGACCGACGAAACGTGGTCGAGGCTTTGGCTGATTTTCTCAATCGCCAGCGCGTAGTGGGTCGCGTCCTGGGAGATCTGGTCGCCGGCCGTGGCGAGCTGCGAGGAGGCCTCGTTCACGTCCTCGGAGGCCTGGGCGATGCTCTGCGAGACCGCAAGCAGGCTCCGCCGGGTGCTGCGCGTGATCAAGAGATTGGCCCCGAGGCTCAGGGCGATGCCGGCCAGCAAGGCCGCGCCGATGCCGGCGGCGCGCCGCTGGCGTTGGCCGGCGACCGCCTGCAGCTGGCTGTCGGCGAGCGAGAAGGCATAGCCATAGACCGCCTCATAGGCGGCGAAGTGCCGCCGGACGAGCTCCGGGAGGGTGCCGGACTTGGGCTTGAACTCGGGCAGCGGGGCGTTGTCCCGCTGGGTGCCGGCCAATTCGATCTGGTATTCGTAGAACGCCGTGTCGTCCTCGGACTTCCGGGTCGTGTCGCGGAAATACGCGCGCAGTTCGGGCTGAAACTTGAGCAGATAGTACTCGTTCTCGGTCGAGTCGAAGAACTGGCGGCGCAGCAGCGGGATCTCGTCTTTGGTCAGGCCCCCGAACTCCATTCCGCGGAGCGTCAGCTCCGTGGCGATCAGCTCCTGCTGCTGGATCTTCTGCAGCGCCAGGACGGCGTCGAAGATGTTCAGGCCGGGCGGGGTGTGGACGGTCCCGCGGTAGCACTCGCTGATGAAAAGCGCCTCGTAGTTCAGCTTGGCGTAAAGATTGAGCACCTCGCCCGGCGGATGCGTGCCCTCGAGGGTCTCCGTGCGGGCGAGCGGCAGCTGGCTGGCGAAAAACGCGCGGATCGTCGGATCGCGGTCGGCGAAGAGGGCGGCGTCGGGCGAGCTGGCGAGGCGGTCCAGCCGGACATCCATCTCTGCGACGAGGCGGTCGGTCTCGGCGAAATGCGTCCGATACTCCCGCAGGCGCTGGGCGTCTTTCGGGTGGGCGAAAACCTCGACCGAGGCATCCCGCTCCGCATTCAGCTGGTCGGCCAGGACGAGATAGTCGGAAACCTCGCGGCGGAACTGCGCCAGGGACTTCGCATCCCGGACAAAGGCCTGGTATTCGGAATAAAGCGTGTCGAAGGACATCGCTCCGGCGATGACGAGCCCGAGGGTCGGAATGATGGTCAACAGCCAGAGCTTCTTGGGGATACTAAGGGTAATGTGCCGGATCCGGAACATGAATAGGGGTCATGTTGACTTCGTCACAATTACCCTCCGGTTAACAAGATTTTGTCGCCAAGGATCGGGCGGCAAAATCCTGTTCATCAAAAACATAGATTATTTGGTTGAGATTATGGAGCCCGTGATCGAATTCGAGGCCGTCCGCCAGCCCACGCCACCGGCCGCACCCTCTTCCACCACCCTTCCACCAAAACACCATGTCCCAGGATCAATGGAGCGCAGTCGACCGCTATTTCACCGACCAGCTTTTGCCGAATGACCCCGTACTGGACGAGGCGCTCCGCGCGAGCGCCGCCGCCGGGTTGCCGGCCATCCAGGTTTCGCCCGCACAAGGCAAGCTGCTGGAGGTTCTGGTCCGCATCCATGGCGCGCGCACCATCCTGGAACTTGGCACGCTGGGTGGCTACAGCACCATCTGGCTGGCGCGGGGCCTGCCCGCGGGCGGCCGGCTGGTTTCGCTCGAGGCGGAGCCCAAGCATGCCGAGGTGGCCCGCGCGAACCTCGCCCGGGCGGGTCTGGCGCAGGCGGTGGAAGTGCGACTCGGCCGGGCGATCGAGACGCTGCCCCGGCTGGCCGCCGAAGGCCGCGGCCCGTTCGACCTGATCTTCATCGACGCGGACAAGGCGGGCTACCCGGACTACTTCACCTGGGCACTGAAGCTCGCCCGCCGCGGCAGCGTGATCATCGCGGACAACGTCGTGCGGCACGGAGCGGTGACCGACGCGGCCAGTTCCGATCCGGGAGTGCAGGGCGTGCGCCGCATGCTGGAGCTGGCGGCCGCCGAGCCGCGGGTGAGCGCGACCGCCATCCAGACGGTCGGGAGCAAAGGCTACGACGGCTTCCTGATCGCGGCCGTAATCGCCTGACGCCTGCAAGGGGGGGCGCCCCGGCCGCACCGAACCATTGGTCCGGCGCGGGGTCCATGGTGGCATGAGCCACCCACGAATCGCCGGAGCCCCCCTGTTGTTGCAGAGCGTCAAGGAACTCTACGGCCTGAAGCTCGCGGCCGTCGACGGAGAGATCGGGCACGTGAAGGATTTTTACTTCGACGATCAGAACTGGGCGGTTCGGTATGTGGTCGTGGACACCGGCTCCTGGCTGACCGGTCGCCTGGTCCTGCTCTCGCCGCATGCCTTTCCCAATTTGGACCAGCGCGCGGAGGCCCTGCCCGTCAACCTGCGCAAGGCGCAGATCCAGGACAGCCCGTCGATCGGGACCCACGAAACGGTCACCCGGCAGTTCGAAGAGCACTACTACCGCTCCTACGGCTGGCCCGTCTATTGGGAGGGGGGCCAAATGTGGGGCCTGAGCGGCGACCCGCTGGCCGCTCTTCCCCAGTCGCCCGTGCCCGCGGTCCGGAAGGCGCACGAGCCGCGGGCCGACCGGCACCTGCAGAGCACCAAGGAAGTCACCGGCCACCACCTGGAGGCGGTCGACGGACCCATCGGCCGGGTGGCCAATTTTCACCTGAATCCCCGCAGCTGGGCCCTCGAGGAACTGGTGGTCGAGACCGGCCATTGGCGCGCGGGCGAGCAGATGCTCGTCCCCACGAGCAAGGTCGAACGGATCGACTTCCTGGAAAAGAAGGTCGTGGTGAAACTGACCAAGGCCGCACTCGAGCGCCTTTGAGCGCGGAGGCGGCCCGGGCAAGCCCGCCGGCCGGCGCCGGATCGCCGGCGGGAAACACCCCATAGGAGCATTCCGGGGCCCGTGGTACTATGCGCCCATGAACCTCCTGCTTGTCTTTGTAGTCCTGCTCCTCTTGTTCGGCGGCGGCGGCTTCTACTACGGAGGACCCGTGGTCGGCGGCGGCGGCCTGGGACTGATCCTCTTGATCTGCCTCATCGTTTATCTGATGGGCGGCTGGCGCACCAAGAACTGACCGGTTCGGGCCGGCCGGTGCGGCTGATCCGGCTGCCCCGGGGCAGGACGCTATTCGGCGATCCGCTCCACCTTGCCGACCAAGGTCCCGTAGGCCAGCGCCCCGCCCAGCGCGACCACGGCAATGAAGGCCAGCGCCGGGGCGAAGCCGCCGTGCTTGACGAGGTAGCCGATGACCAGCGGCACCACGATCGGCGCGCCATTGCCGCAAAAATTGAAGACCCCGCCGGTGAGCCCCAGCAGCCGCTTGGGTGCCACCAGCGACACCAGGGTCCACGTGATCGAGGCGAAGCCGTTGCCGAAGAAGGCCAGGGTCAGGAAAAAGAGCACCCCGCGGGAGCCGGTCGCGAAATTGGCGCCGATCACGCTGGTCGACAGCAGCATGCCGGCGATGATCGGAGCCTTGCGGGCGAAGGTAGGCGACACGCCGCGTCGCACCATCCAGTCGGAGCAGACGCCCCCGGCGATCACGCCGGCGAACGCCCCCACGAAGGGCAGGGAGGTCGTCGCCCAGCTCGCGCGGTTGAAGTCGATGTGGCGGGCGCTCACGAGGTAGGTCGGAAACCAGGTCAGAAAGAACCAAGGGATCGCATTGAGGGCGAACTGCCCGAGATAGAGCCCCCAGAGCTTGCGCTGGGTGAGGACGAATCGGAGATCGCCCCAGGTGACCTGGACGCGGGGAGCCGGTTCGGCCGCGGACCCTCCGTCCACCCAGCCGCCGCCGGCGCGGATCAGGTCGCGTTCCGCCGGCTGCAGCCGGCGGCTGTGCGCCGGATCGCGGTAGCAGGCGTACCACAGCGCGGCCCAAACCAGGCCGAGGCCGCCGGTCAGGAAGAAGACCGACCGCCAGCCGAGGCGGTGCTGGGCGTACACGAGCACCGGGGTCAGGAAGGCCAGGCAGGCAAACTGGCCGGCGGTGTAAAACCCGATCGCCCCCGCGCGCTCCCGTTCGGGAAACCAGCGGGTCACCAGCTGGCTGCAGATGGGGAAGGTCGGCGCCTCGAAGAGGCCGAGCAGCAGGCGCAGCCCGAACAGGACGAGGAAGGCGCTGGCCAGGCCCTGGGCGAGCGTCGCGAGCGACCAAAGCCCGCACACGGAAGCATACAGGCCGCGCGGGCCGATCCGGTCCACCAGCCAGCCGCCGGGAATCTGGCAGAGCGCGTAGGCCCAGCCGAACGCCGAGAACAGGAAGCCGAGGCGGACCGGATCGAGGCGCAGGTCGGCGGCCAGATCCGTCGCCGCGACCGCCAGGTTGCCGCGATCCAGATAATTGATCGCCACCGTAATGAAGAGCATGCCGGCGACGCCATAGCGCACCGGAAGCGAGCGGGGCCTCATCCGGAGCGGCGCTGCGCCGGCGAATCGCCGACGGCGAGGGGAAAGGGCACCGGCCGGCCCTCGCGCATCGAGCGGTAGATCGCGGTGAACAGCTCCACCGTGCGCCGCCCGTCCGCCACCGGCACCGCCGGGGGGCGCCCGGCCAGGATCGACTGGAGGAAATCCTGGATTTGCAGCCGGTGGAAATGGGCCATCGGTTCGACGGACGCGAATAGCGCCGCGTCCGCCGCCTTCCAGGCGGGCAGGTGGTCCGCTTCGCCGGGAATCGTCCAAATGTCGTTGTACGGCGGCTCGATCTCCTGGGTCATCCCCGCCACAAACATCGCCCCGCCGTCGGTCTGGACGCCCACCGAGGCGCCGTTGGACCCGTGCACGGAAACCCGCGCGTGCAGCGCCGGATTCTGGCTGTTGCTGACCAGGATATTGCCGAGGGCCCCGTTGCGGAAGCGGACTACCGCCACGGCGGTGTCCTCGACCTCGATTGTCGGGTGATTCAGGTTGCCCCAGTAGCCGAACACTTCGGCGGCCTCGCCGAGGTACCAAAGCAGCAGATCGAGCTGGTGGGAGGCCTGGTTCACCAGCACCCCGCCGCCTTCGCCGAGCCAGCTCCCGCGCCACGGATCGCTGCGGTAGTACGCCTCGTCCCGCCAGCCGAAGATCACCGCCGATCCGAGGATCGGCCGGCCCAGCTGCCCGGCTTCCAGGGCGCGCCGGATCCGCCGGCAGGGCGGATAGAACCGCCGCTGGCTCACCATGCCGACGACCGCGCCGCCGGCCGCCGCCGCCGCGATGATCGCATCGCAGTCCGCGAGGCTGGAGGCCAGCGGCTTTTCCACCAGGGCGTGCACGCCGGCGCGGGCGGCGGCGATGGTCGGGGCCGCGTGGCTGGGGTGGGGGGTGCAGATGCACACCGCCTGCGTCCCGGTCCGGGCAATCATCTCCCCGACGTCGCCGAACGCGGCGACGCCGTACCGGGCCGCGAACGCGGACAACTTCTCGGAGGGCCGTCCGCAGACCGCGACAAATTCCGACTCCGGCAGGGACTGGAGGGCGGCGGCGTGGAGATGGGCCACCTTGCCCGTGCCGACCAGGGCGGTCTTGAGTTTCTCCATGGATGCGGGGGCGGTAAGCGGCGGGCGTTCAGGGCTTCAGGAGCACCTTCATCAGGCCCTTCTCCCCGCGGTGGAGCCGCTCGAACCAGCGCGCGCCCTCTTCGAGCGGGGCGGCCGCGCTGATGAAATCCGTCACGTTGACCCGGCCGGAGGCGATGAGCTCGAGGCATTCGGGGTATTCGCCGGCGGAGGCGCAGGTGCCGATCAGCGTGAGCTGGCGAGTCACGACCGCCTGCAGCGGGAGGGGCACCTGGGCCTCCAGATTGCCCACCAGGGTCACACTGCCCCCCTTGCGGGCGCAGGCGACGGCCGCCTGGATCGTCGCCGCAATCCCGACCACCTCGAACACCGCATCGGCGCCCCTCCCGTCGGTGAGCCCCCGGATCTCGCCGGCCAAGTCGGCCGCGTCGGCCCGGATGGCGGCGGTGGCGCCGAAGCGGCGCGCCAGGTCGAGTTTTCCCTGGTCCAGGTCCACCGCGATCAGCTGGCGGCAGCCGGCCGCCCGCAGGACCTGGACGAGCAAGAGGCCGATCATGCCGGTGCCGACGACCACCGCGGTCTGGTCCGCGGCGAGCGGCGTGCGCTTGACGGCGTGGACGGCCACGGAGACTGCCTCCACCAGGGCGGCCTGCTCGAAGGAGAGGCTGCCCGGCAGGCGGTAGAGGATGTGTTCCGGCACGGCCACAAATTCGGCGAACGCGCCCTGCCGGCGGTATTCGGAGCAGGAGACCCCCAGGACCCGGCGCTGCTCGCACAGGTTGACTTCGCCGCGCCGGCAGTACCAGCACTCCCCGCAGGAAACGGTCGAATCGAAGGTGACCCGGTCGCCCGGCTTCCAGGCCGAGCCGGGGGAGGCCACCGCCGCGATCTCGCCGGCGGCTTCATGGCCCATGACGAGCGGAGGGATGCGCCGGCCGGTGCTGCCGTCCATTCCATGGACGTCGCTGCCGCAGATCCCGCAGGCGCGGACCCGGACCAGCACCTCGCCCGCCTGGAGGCTCGGCCGCGGCACGTCTTCGACTTCGAATCGGCGGTATTCTTTGAGGACCAGGGCCTTCACGAAAACAGTCGATTATGCGGCGCTCCCGCCATAAGTCCAGTGCCACCCTGCGACGCCATGAATTTTTCCCCCCGCCCGCGCCGGCGCCGCCTGCTGCTGCGATGAAAACGATCGCGATCGACCTGGACGATACGCTGAACGACTTCACCGCGACGCTCCAGCGGACCGCGTTTTTGCGGGACGAGACGCACCCCTATTCCGCGGAGGTGTTTGAGGGGTACCTGGCGAAGCTGCGCCGGGGCGCGGACGACGACGAGGTCCTGCTCAGCACCGAATACTCCTTTTTCCGCGCGAAGATCCACCAGCAGTGCTACCAGTGGGCCGAACCGCGGCCCGGCGGGGTCGCCTTCATGCGCTGGCTGCGGGCCCACGACTGGCGGATCGTGATCTGCACGTACCGGGATTTGCGCCGGGCCCACGACGCCACCAGGGCGTGGCTGCAGCGGCACGGGATCGCCTTCGACCACCTGTTCATGGCCGGAAACAAGATCGTCTTCTGCCGGGCCTGGGGGATCGAACACTTGGTGGACGACGATCCGTTCAACGCGGTCCACGGCGGACGCTATGGGGTCAAAGTCTACTATCCCCTTGCCGGCCGGCCCGCCGGTCCCGTCGAGGGCGGCGCCCGGGGCTTCCATTCGTTCGAGGAACTCATCCCGTGGATTCAAGAATAACCCTGCTGGAGGAGTTTTACCGCGGCCTGCCGAAGGACCGGGCGAAGGTGGAAACGCAGGAACACGGGTTTGCCTTCCTGGACCGGCTCCTGGCGGACGGGGCGACGCTCGAGTACGGCGAGCTGACCCTCGCCGGCCTCCTCCACAAGTACAAGCTGGCGGGGCTGCCGGCGGCGCGGTTTCAGGACCTGCTCTGCGCCCATGTGGCGAAGACCTGCAATCTCTGCCTGTATTTTGGCGACCGGGCCAACGAGCTGTTCTGCTTCAACCTCGACAACAACCACAAGACGGGCAACACGGAGGTCCGGCCGGAGATGGAATTGGCGGTGCGGGTGCTGTCGGAGCGGCTGCGCGACTTGGGCTGCGCGCCGCTGGTCGTGGCGAGCGGCCGCGGCTTCCACCTTTGGGGCCGACTGGAAGCGCCGGTGGAAAACGCCCGCCTGTACGGCTTCATGCTGCGCTGCGCGGTCGCCACCGCGGCGGCGCTCCACGGCCAGGGCCACGACCACCACCGGATCAAGTTCAACTTTTACCCCGATCCCCGCAGCTGCGCCATCGTCTCGCTCCGGCTGTTCGGCACCGAGCACGCCAAAAACAAGGTATTCAGCCGCGTCCTGACGCCGCACGGCCTGCTGGACGAAGCCGCTTCCTGGGCGCACTTCGCGGATACCGTGCGGGCCGGGCCGATCGCGGCGGCCACGTTCGACGCCGCCTGCGAGACGCTCGCAGCCTCGGATTGAATCAAGCGGCGGCGGCCCCGCTCACTCCGCCAGCCACTGGACCGAGAAGGAGCTGCCGGCCGCATTCAGCGGCGAGGTTTCGGCGGTGAGGGCGGTGTCGGTCCGATTGACCATGTCGAGGCTCTCCCAGGAGGCTGAGCCGATGGGCACCGTCTGCCCGTTGATCGTCGCCGTGCAGCCGCTCAGCTGCACCGCCCCGAAATCCGCCAGCGGCAGCGGCCCCGAGGCTCCGCTGGGCGCCTCCACGATCCACTCGGCGCTGTAACGGTCGGCGCTGAACGTGGCCGTGACCGTTACGGCCAGCCCGCGCGTCGCATTGGTCAGGCGGGTCGCCCACTTGCTGGCGCCTAGGTAGCTGACAGAGGCGGTGATGCTGTCGCCCGGCTTCACGGTGAAGCCCTCGATCTCATAGGCATAATTGGGGTAGAACTCGAACCAGGCATAGTAGTTCGCCGCCTTGCCGGTCCAATCCTGCTCGGTTCCGATCTGCTCGACGGTCTGGGTGGCGAGGAGCAGCTGCTTTTGCTGCTGGGCGCTCAGGCCGGAGAACAGGGCGGCCAATTGTGCATCCTCGTAGCCATCGATCCCGACCCAGGCCGAGGAATACGCGGCGGTCCGGGGACTGGCCCCCCCGCTCGCCGCCGGGACGATCCAGGTGCCGGTGACGGCGGTGATGGCGCCCAGCGTGGGCGCGCTCAGGTTCGACTCGGCGGCATAGCCCGCCCAGTTGGTGCTGTAGCCCAGCGCATCCCGCAGGTGCGGGGCGTCGGACTTCGCCGCCCCCCGCGCGATCGGGACCAGCCTGAATTGGGAACCGGAAACCTGGAATTGAGGGGGAGCGGCCGGCCCGGGCGCCGCGACGGCCAAACTGAGGACTCCGAGCAGGCAGCCAAGGCGCAGGCGAGGGGTGGTCATGGGGCCAATTATAACAGCGTTGCCGAACTTTGCGTGGCAAAAAGGAAAAATTCCGCCCCGTTCGACTTCCCGGGCGGCCCGGCGTTTCAATTCAAAGCTGGACGCCCGGGCCGTTTTCGTGGCGTCTGGATCGGATTCATGACCCACCCGAGCGAACCCGGCACGGGGAAGAAGCCGCTGATCATCCTGGCCTACCCGGTGTTCGGTTGGTTTTGGTGCGCCCGGATCGCTTCCGGCCTCGCGTTCCAGATGCAGGCGGTGGCCGTGGGATGGCAGATTTACGACCTGACGCACAGCACCTTCCAGCTCGGGATGGTCGGCTTGGTCCAATTTCTGCCGATCGTGTGCTTCAGTCCGCTCGCCGGCCAGTGGGTGGACCGGCATGACCGCCGGCTCATCTACGGGGCGGCCCTGGCCTGCCAGGGGTTGGTGGGATGCGTCCTGGCGCTGGGCGCCTGGGGACACTGGCTGGGCGTGCCCGGCATCTACACCATGATCGCGATCATGGGCGCCGCCCGCGCCTTCCAGGGTCCGGCCACCCAGGCGCTGATGCCCACCCTCCTGCCGCTCACGCTCCTGCCGACCGCCATCGCCTGGGCCACCGCGGCCTTCCAGACGGCCTCGATCGTGGGGCCGTCCGTCGGCGGCTGGCTTTATGTGTTCGGCCCGGCGGTGCCGTACGGGACGGCCGGCCTGCTCGGCCTGATGGGCGCGGGCTTTGTCGTGCGCATGCGCTCCGCCAGCCCCGCGCCGGCGCGGGCCCCGGGCGGCCGGGATTCGATCTTCACCGGGCTGCGCTATATCCGGCAGCATCCGGTCATCCTGGGGAGCATCTCGCTGGACCTTTTTGCCGTGCTCCTCGGCGGCGCGGCGGCGCTGCTGCCCGCGTTTGCGCGGGACATCCTCGGAGTCGGCGCCCTGGGCCTGGGCGCCCTGCGCTCTGCGCCCGCCGTCGGCTCGCTGGCCATGTCGGTGCTGCTCGCCCACCGCCCTCCCCAGAGCGGGGTCGGCCGCAAGATGTTTGGGGCGGTTTTTGTCTTCGGCCTCGCCACGATCGTCTTTGGCCTGTCGCGCTCCTTCGGCCTGTCGCTGGCCGCCCTGTTCGTCCTGGGGGCGGCGGACACGATCAGCGTCGTGATCCGCAGCTCCCTGGTGCAGCTGGAAACGCCCGACGCGATGCGGGGCCGGGTCGGCGCGGTGAACTCGATCTTTATCAGCACCTCGAACCAGCTGGGCGAATTTGAATCGGGCGTCACCGCCGCGATCTTCGGCACCGTCGCGGCAACGGTGCTCGGCGGCATCGGCACCCTCGTGATCGGCCTGGTCTGGATGCGGCTTTTTCCCGCGTTGCGGGCCTTCGACCGTTTTCCGCGGCGGCCTGTGCCGCCGCCGGCCTGACCGGCGAGGCGGCCCGCATCCTAACGGGCTTGTAAGCGTCTGGCTTCCGCACTCTGCTCGGTCCTCCGCACCCCTCGGTCCCGCGTTCCTCCAACCCCCGGTCTCCATGCTCAAGTCCTCCTCCTGCCTCCTGCTCGCCCTGGTCGGCCTCGGCGGCTGCGCCACCGTCCCGCCGCCGGCTGCGACCCTCTATAATGTCCGCGACTACGGCGCCACCGGCGACGGCCGGGCCCTCGACACCGAGGCGATCAACCGGACAATCGCCACCGCGGCGGCGGCCGGCGGCGGCACGGTGTATTTTCCGGCCGGGACCTACGCATGCTATTCAATCCACCTCCAGAGCAACATCGCCCTCTATCTGGCCGCCGGCTCGACGATCCTCGCCGCCGACCCGCCGGCGGCCGGGCAGCCGGGAGGCTACGACGCGCCGGAGCCCAATCCCGGCAACGACCGGTGGGAGGACTTCGGCCACAGTCACTGGCACAACAGCCTGATCTGGGGCGACGGCCTCGAGAATGTCGCCATCCTCGGGCCGGGCCGCATCTTCGGCCGGGGCCTGAGCCGCGGTTTCGGCCGCAAGGATTTGCTGCCGGGCGAGCCGCGGCCGCCGCGGCCGGCCTTCACGCGGCCGGCCGGCCCGATCGCGGATCCGGGCTACCCGAATCCCCGCGATACGCTGCCCGCCGGCGTCGGCAACAAGTCGATCGCGCTCAAAAACTGCCGCAACGTCATCCTCCGCGACTTCACGATCTATCACGGGGGGCATTTCGGGATCCTCGCGACCGGCACGGACAACTTCACGATCGACAACCTCAAGATCGACACCAACCGGGACGGGATGGACATCGACTGTTGTCAGGAGGTGCGCATTTCCAACTGCACCGTCAATTCCCCGGCGGACGACGGGATCTGCCTGAAGAGCTCCTACGGCCTCGGCTACGCCCGTCCCTGCAAGGACCTGACCATCACGGGCTGCCAGGTGAGCGGATTCCTGGAGGGCACCCTCCTCGACGGCACCCGCAAGGTCGGCCAGCGCGGCGGCACCGGGCGGATCAAGTTCGGCACCGAGGGCAACGGCGGCTTTCAAAACATCGCCATCTCCAACTGCGTCTTCGACTCCTGCCTCGGACTCGCGCTGGAGACCGTCGACGGCGCCCTGCTGGAGGATATCGCGGTCAGCAACATCACCATGCGCAACATCGTCGACGCGCCGATCTTCCTGCGCCTGGGGGCCCGACTGCGCGGGCCTGCCGAGACGACCAAGGTCGGCGCCCTGCGGCGCGTTTCCATCAGCAACATCGTGGCCCACAACGTCGAGTACCGCAGCGGCATCCTTATTGTCGGCCTGCCCGGGTTCCCGATCGAGGACCTCAGCCTCAGCCACATCGCGATCGACTATCGGGGAGGCGGAACGGCGGCCGACGCCGCCCGGGCGGTGCCGGAGGAGGAAAAGATGTATCCGGAGCCGGGGCGTTTCGGAGTCATTCCCTCCTACGGGATGTTCGCGCGCCACGTGCAAGGGCTCACGGTCGACCATTTGGCGCTCAGCTACGCCGGAACGGAGCTGCGTCCGGCCGTCGTCCTCGATGACGTGGGGGCGGCCGACCTCGACCACCTCCAGGCGGCGCACGATGCTGGGGCGCCCTCGGTCGTGCTGAAGCAGGTGCGCGGCTTTGTCCTGCGCAACAGCCCGGGGCTGGCCGACACGCGTCGCGACCAGCCAGTGACCGACGAACAGCTCTGAGCTCGCAGTCCGGTCCGGCCGGAGGCCGGATCGGGCGCGGCGCGCGCCGGCCCTACTTGCCCAGCTGGAGCAGGCCCCAGAAGAGCCCGAAGATGGCGAACGCGACCGCGCAGCAGATGACAAAGCCGACTTTGTCCGCCCGGTTCCAGATGGTCAGCTCCCACTGGGTGCCGGGCAGGAGCTTCAGGTGGTCGAAACGCGCCGGCTCGGCGTAGCTGGCGGCCAGTTCGCGCTCGTCGTCCGCCGGCGTGGCGGCGACCGGGGTCTTCATCTTCACATAGAAGCGGTCCACGCGCCGCGGGTCGTCCCGCGGCGTGACGAAGCTCAGCGGGAACAGGAGCGCAAAGGGGAACAGGCCGTCGAACCAGAATCGGATCGCCAGCAGTCCGGCCGGGGAGCGGGCGCGCACGTTGACGCCGGTCAGGGAGACCAGCCAGTTCTCGACGCTGAAATAGCCGCGGCCCTCCAGCGGCGAGGCCGGATCGCTCGGATCCGAATGCACCAACGCCTCGAAAAACGCCGGCACCGGCTCCAGGCGGACGGTTTTCTCGATCCGCTCGCCCGGATGCGCCGCGCGTCCGGCGCTGACGTCGTCCGCCGTGGCCCGGCCCGCGACCTGCAGCAGCTGCGGATCGGTCTTGATCGTCAGGGCCGGCAGCCGGCGCAGCGCCGGGATGGCCGGCACGGCATAGGGCACGATGCAGATGACGATCGCCGAGCAGATCACCGAGATCAGCGTCGCCGTCCGATTCAGGCGGCGCCATAGGAACATCAGGATGATGGGGGCGCCAAAGACCACGTTGGAGGTGATCATCAGCTCGGCCACCGCCACCACGCTGTGCATGAGCAGGGCGACGGCGACGCCGATCGCGAGCACCGCGACGATGGCGCAGCGGCCCACCCAGACATAGTGGGCCTCGGGGCGGCCGGGCCGCAGGGGCTCGTAGAGGTTGCGGGAAAACAGCGCCGCGATCACCAGCGAACGGGCGCTCAGGCAGGACATGTTCGCGGCCAGGATGCCGACCAGCATGAGGCCGATCAGTCCGGGAAAGAGCAGCCGCTCGCTCATCAGGCCCCAGACATTGTCCGGATCGGGCAGGCCCCGCCCGAAGAGCGCCACCGCGATGAGGCCGCACAGGCTCCAGGCGATGATCATCAGCCGCTTGCTGAAGCCGCCGCTGACGGCCCCGACCCGGGCGGCCATTTCGTTGCGCGCCGAGCCGCCGATGGTCATGTTGTGGATCATCGCGTTGATCTGGACCAGGCTCGTGAAGAGAATGGCCAGGCCGGAGAACCAGGTGAAGGCGCCCGCGGAAACCGAGCCAAAGACATCGAAGAAAAAATCCGGCACGCGGGCGTGCAACCCGCTGAAGCCCCCGATCCGCGCGAGCCCAAAAGGGATGAGCAGGACCGAGAAGACCATGATCAGGAGGCCTTGAATGATGTCGACGATCACGGCGGCGGTGAGGCCGCCGAGCACGCAGTAGACCCCGATCGCCACCGCGCAAGCCAGGTAGAAGGGCAGGGGCCGCAGCCACGAGACGTAGGAGACGATTTCGCCGCGGACGACGCCTTCCTTCAGGCGGTCGTACCGCGCCTGCTGTTCGGCTGGCAGCGGCGCCAGCTGGGCGGCGGCGCCCAGCGAGCGGTAGGCGGCGAAGTCGGCCAGCATTTGGGTCTCGGCCGGGGAATAGGCCGGCACCTCTTTGGCCATCAGCGGGGCGATGGTCTTGTAGGCCACCAGGTAGCCCCAGCCGATCATCGCCACCGCGAGGACCACATTGAACGCCAAATAGAGGGTGGCGATAATCCGGCCGCCGAAGCGATCCTCGAACAGATCGGCCATCGTCATCAGCCGGACCCGGCGAAACCACGCGTTCATGAACCAGAAATAGGGCGTCATGAAGAGCGTCTGGAGCGAGAGCCAGGCCCCGCCCGCGCCCGCGCCATAGACCGCGCTGGTGGTCGTGACCGTATTGCTGAGCTCGGTCATGTTGCCGAAGTTCAGGAAGAACTGCAGCGCCTTCCCCAGTCGGCGGCCGCCGAGATAGAGGTCGGACTGGCGCTTGACCGTCCGGGCCGTGCGCTTGCCAATGTAGATCATCGCGCCCAGGTAGAGCGCGATCATGACCAGGTCGGCCGGGTGCAGTCCGTAAAAGGTCATGCTCAGGCGGGCGGGGGGCGACGGCGCCCGTTCAAGGGCCGTCGGCGGCCGGCCCGAGCGGCACCAACACCACGTCGCGATAAAAGACCTCCGAACCCTCCGCCTGCAGCAGGATCTTCCCGGCTGTCAGCGGCTGCCAAGCGCCGGTCGCCTCATCCCACGTTTTCAGCGCGGTGACGCGGTTGTTCACGTGCCCGTTGATCCGGTAGGTGGCGCTATCGCCGCGGACCGTAACTTCGACGAGGTTCCAGCCCGGCACTTCATAGCAGTTGCTGCGCAGGAAGCGCCAGAAGCCGTGCTTGTCGCCGCGGGTCGTTTCGACGCCACCCTCCTTGAGCGTCACAAAATTGAGGTTGTCCGGGTGGACAATCGACGTCGCCCGGGTGTTGATCGCCCAGACATCGCCGGTGTCGCCCTCCTCGATCTGGCATTCGATGCTGCTGGGCCAGATCACATCGGGCCCCCGCACGTCGTAGCACACGCCGGCGTCGCGCACGCTGTCCGGCAGGGCCCGCGGGGCAAACTTCTTCGAGCCCCACCGGTAGGCGAGGGTCAGGCGATAGTCGTGATAGCTCTTTTCCGTGATCAGCCCGCAAAAGGGCTGCCGGGATCCGTCGGCTGCATCCGGATAGGTGCGGATCACTCCGTCCTCGACGCGAAAATAATTTTGGGCGGCCACCCGGCCTTGGCCCTGCACGGCGACGTACCAGCCGTCCAGATTCCGGCCGTTGAAAAGGTAGATCGGCTTGCCGTCTTGGGCGCGGGCGGCCGTGCCCAGGAGAAAAGCGACGATTGGGACCAAGGAGCAGGCTGCGAGCCGGAGGGCTTTGAGGCGGGGCAGGGTATGGGCATTCATGGCGAAAAAAAGGGAGCGTTGGAATGGAGAGGATCGCGCCGCCGGCGGGCTTTTTTCAAAGCTCAGATCGCCCAAAAAGCCAATCCGGCGCGCAGGGGGCGCCAAGCTGGCAATTCCGGCGGCCCGCGCGGCGCGCTGGCGGTTGCGCGCTCGGGAAGGCCGCCCTCCCGGGGTCGGTCCGGTCTGGGAGCATCACCACCCTCAACCTCCGCTGGAACGCCAGGGCGGCCCGGGCCGGCGACCGCCCGGCCGATCCGATCCTGCTGGCATCCGGCCTGCAGGGGCCGGCCGGCTACCGCTTGATGTTCGCCGCATCTGCCTTCGACAGAAAATAGGTGCTGCCGACCTGGTGGCTCACCGTGACCTGGTCATTGTGCAGCAGCTGGATCAGCTCGGCGCCGGCCAGCAGGACCGGTCCGTAGCCGTGGGCCGCGTACGGGCTGGCCGGGCGGTAATAGTAATAGGGCAGGTCGAGGGCGAAGTTCGTGCCCACGCAGGTTCCGTCCACCTCGCCGTCCGCCGCGACCTTGCCGGCGACGGCGTTCCAGCCGACCTGGGCCAGGGAGCCGTAGACGGGGCTGATCCAGCCCCGGTTGATCGCATGCGCGATGCTGAAGACGAACATGGCCGAGCCGGAGGTTTCCAGGTAGGAGTCGGGCCGGTCCAGCAGCTGATGCCACAGCCCGCCGCTCGACTGGAGGGCGGCGATTCCGCGGATCTGCGCCCGCAGCTGCTCCAGCACTGCATCGCGGCCGGGGTGATCGGCGGGGAGGACCTCGAGCAGTTCGGTCATCGCCATCATGCACCAGCCGTTGGCCCGGTCCCAATAGATGTCGAGGTTGTCGGGATTGCCGGAAATCCAGCCGTGCCGGTAGATGCCTTTGGCCGGAACGAACAGCCGCTGCGAAATCTGCAGGACCTGCCGGACCGCATCGTCGTAATAGCGGGTCTGACCTGTCAGTTTGCCGAGCTGTGCCAGGGCGGGGACGCTCATGTACATGTCGTCGGCCCAGACCGTTTCCGGGATCGGCCAGTGCCGGGCGAGGGTGCCGTCCGGCAGTCGGAACTGGCCGTGCGAGAGAAAGGCGTCGGCCGTGTCGATCACCGGCTGCAGGTCCGGGCCGACGCCGGCGCGCCGCGCCTTGATGATCGCGGCGGCCATGGCCCCGATGTCGTCGAGGGCGTGCGGGGAGGTCAGGCCGCGGACGGGATTGCGCCCCGGGCCGGCGCCGCCGCCCGCATCCGCGGCCCGGAAGAGCGCCAGGGCATGGGAGAAGAGCGTGAAGCGCTGGGCCACAAAATCGCTGAAGCGGCTGTCGCCCGTCGCGGCCGCGGCCGACAGCATGCCGGCGTAGGCGACGCCCCATTCATAGCTGACGGCCTGAAAGGTGTGCAGCGGCGCGGTGGCCGGAGGCTTCGGAACCGGCAGCGCGAGGGTCGCGTTGGGATTGGGCGCCGTGAAATCGGTGATCTCCTGCTGGGTCTTGCGGTCCACGATGCGGCTGGGGGTGGCCGAATCGGCGTAGGCCAGCACCCGGTCCAGCGTCGCGGTGATCTCGGCGACGGTCGGCTGGTGGGCGAGGGCGACGTAGGTCGGATCCGTGGGATTGGGCGCGCCCTGGAAGCGCTGGGCCTCCGGCACGGGCGGCAGTTCCTGGGCCTGGGCGGCCGGGGCGCAGAGCGCGGCGGCCAGCAACAAGAGCGAAAGACGGCAGTTGTGGGGTTGGGGCATAGGTGGTCTGCGGCTTGACGTATCGGGGGGCGCAGCGTCACGAAATATTTTCCATCCGGCGGCGCAGCGCAAGCCTGACGGCCCGGCCACCTTGCGGCCTGGCCGGCGGCATCCTTTGCCGGCCCGGGGAGGGCCCATCCGGCCGGCGGCTGGGGACGCGGCGACCACCTAAATTTAGGTGATAATGATGTTGGTCCCCACCCGCCTAATGATTTGGGCTAAGCCTGTCCAGGTCGTTTCAACTTCGTGGGCCTTGGGCCCTCCGAGAATCCGAGCTCAACCATGCCGCTAAAAACCATTCGCCACGCCAGTCACAAGATCGGCGCCCTGTTGGAAGAAATTCAGCACCTGAAAGCCTTCGTGGAACGCCACGCCCGGAGCCTTGGGGCGCCCGGGCTCAGCCGGAACGGCCGGCACGCCAACGGTTCGCTGCGGCGCAAGGGCAAGGCATCCGGCTCGCGCTACCTGAACGGGTCCTCCTGAGCGGAGCCGTCGGCGGCCTGCCGGCGGCCTGGAGCAGGAACGCTACCGGCCGAACGGCCAGAACTTTAGCGCGACGGCCGACGCCAGGGTGCGTTTGTCGCCGGACCAGGCTTCGGGCGCGCTTCTCGGCGGAGGGGTGGAGGCGAGGCGAAAGTCGGATGCTTTCACCGGCGGCTGCGGCCGGGGCAGGGTATGGGCCACGGGGGGCGGGTCGGATAACCTGGGTTTCATGGGGAGGCTCGGCGGTTGCTGGAGGTCAGGTTCTGCAAGGAACCTTCCGAGAAACCGGTGGAAAAGCAAAAGCGATTGCCTGAGCACAATTACGTAGCCGGGCCGCCAGCCGCGTCCGCGAACGCGATGGACACGCTTCCGGCGCGCCGGCAGCTTCTTTGCCCCCCGCCGGCCTTAGTTGAACTTTGACTGCGTCAGCGGATCGGCCGGCGGCTGCAGGTTGATCCACGTCGGCTGGTCGCGGTCCGCGGTCAGCACGTTCTGCGCCGCGTCGTAGTGCAGCTCGGTCACCTGGATCGACGTGCGGCGCGGGTTGCTCCCGTCCGCGTGCGAAGGCGCGGTCCCGGGATGGGTGAAGTAAAACAGGTAGGCCCGGTCGCCGGAAAGGATGAGGTCCGGGTGCTTGCCCACCGCCTTGTCGTCGGGCCCGGTGCCCGGCTGGGCCAGCAGGGTGCCGACGCGCGTCCAGTTCGCCGCGTCGTCCGAGCGATACATCGCCAGGCCGCGCGCAATGTCGCGCAGCAGCCAGTAGTGACCCTTCCAATGGCAGGCCACGGGGGCCTCGCCGTTGCGGTCGGAAAGTCCCGGCACCCGGCCATGGTCGGTCCAATGGTAGAGATCGGGACTATCCGCCACATGGGTCGACGAGCCGTCGACCTCGTCCTTGTACCAAAGGCGCCAAGTGCCGTCGGGCAGATGCAGGACCCCGGCGTCGATGTCCTTGTGGTGCTCCAGCGGCAGGGTGGAGACGAAATCCCAATTGAGCAGATCCGTGCTCGTCAGATGGATCAGGTCGCGCGGATGGTTCCAATCGGTGAAGACGCCCGGGACATAAACGAGGAACATGTGGTACTGCCCATGCTCGGCCACCACGGCGGGAGCCCACCACGTGGCGTCCGGGACCGCGCCCGGATAGTGGAGCTTGGCCGTGCCGAGGTACGTCCAATCCGCGCCGCCGTCCGCGGAAGTCGCGATGCCGATCGGCGTGCCGTGCACCCAGGCCACGCCGCCCAGGCCGGGCACGTTGGCCCGGCGCACGGTGTAAAACATGTACCACCGCCGGTCGGCCGGGTTGTAGATCACGGTGGGGTCGGCGGCCCCGTCGTACACCGGATCGCGGAACAGCGGTTTGGCGGCGAGCTTGTCGGGGGCTGGCGGCTGGGCGGCGGCTCGGTCCCCGAGCGCCAGGCCGGCCGCGGCGGCGAGCAGGAGGGCGGCGACCGGGCCGCAGAAGTTGACCTTCATATTTGCGTCCGTATGCGGGCAGAAACGCGCCGACGGTCAAGCTCGCCCTAACGGCTGGTCAGCGTCAGCCCGGCGGCCTCGAGCCCCGGCGCGGAGACGCGCAGGGCGAGCGAGCCTGCGGCCGGGGTGGATTGGACGATGGCCAGCCCCCGGCCCTGGTAGGCACGGTGCAGCGGCCCCCGCACCGGTTCGCTGTTCGCCAGATCGGCGCTGCCCAAGCCGAGGATCCGCCCGGGACCGTCCAGGCTGAAGATGAGCTCCGGGTCGGCGTCGGGCACTCGCACGCCCTGCGCGTCCACGATTTGAAACTCCACCTGGCAGACGGCCTTGCCGTCGGCGGCCAGCTGCGTTCGATCGGCATGCAGCTCGATGCGGCGCGCCGGGCCGGCCGTCTGCAGCGCGAACGCGCAGATCTCCCGGCCGTCCTGGAGGCCCGCCGCCCGGAGCACGCCGGGGGCGTAGGGCACCGTCCAGCTGCGCACGCCGCCGACCGCCTCGGCCTCGGCTTTGATCCCCAGCGGCCGGCCGTTGAGAGTCAGGGCCACCTGCGCGCAGTTGGTGAAGCAGGATACGGTCAGCGTGGACTGGCCGGGCCAGTTCCAGCTTTCGGCGCTCATTGCGGGGTCGGCCGGCGTGGGCGCGGCGGCCGCATCCGGGCGGGGCGCGGCGCACAGGTAGACCATCGGCGCCGCGCTCCAAAGGCTCTGGCGAAAGCGGCCCTGCGGCTTGACGAAGCCGCACAGGTCGAGGAGCCCGTCGGGGCTCGCGCGCCTCGGCCAGGCGGTCGCCTCGCCCAGGTAATCGATCCCCGTCCACAGGAACTGGCCGCTGATCCGGGGATTGTCCCGCACGGCCAGCCAGGCCGCGAAGTCGTGCTTGTTTTCGCTGCCGTAGATCACGCGGGCGGGGAATTGCTGGTGATCGGCCGCGTAGCGGGACTCCTGGTAGTTGTAGCCGTCGACATCGAGGATCTGCGCAAAGCCCACCGCGTTGGACATCGCCACGCTGGCCAGGGCCGCGGTCACCGGCCGGGTGGCATCGGCCTGCTTCACCGCCGCCACCAGGGGGCGGCCCCACCGGACCAGCTCGGTGCCGGCGGGATTGCCGGGCCGGTAGGCGGAGCCGAGCGCCGGATCGGTGAACGGGTCGTTCGGGTAGTCGATCTCATTGCCGATGCTCCAGAGCACGATGCTCGGATGATTGCGGTCGCGCCGCACCATGTCCTGGATGTCCCGCCCCGACCACTCGGCGAAGAACTCGCTGTAGCCGAACCGGCCGGGCACGCCTTGGTTCCAGCCGGCCACCCATTTGTTCTTGCCCGGGGTGAATTCGTCAAAGGCCTCGTCCATCACCAGGAACCCAAGGCGGTCGCACAGATCCAGGAATTCCGGGGCCGGCGGGTTGTGGCTCGTGCGAATGGCATTCACGCCGAGCGCCTTCAGGGTCGCGAGCCGCCGTTCCCAGATCTCGATCGGCACCGCCACGCCGACGCTGCCGCCGTCCTGATGGATGCACACCCCCTTCAGCTTGGTCGGGGCGCCGTTGAGCAGGAAGCCCCGGTTCGGATCGAACTCCAGGGTCCGCACGCCGAAGACGCTCGCCGCTTCGTCCGCCGGCGCGGAGTCCGAACTCAGGCGGCTGCGCAGGCGGTAGAGGGCGGGCGAATCCGGCGCCCAGCGGCGGGGCTGGGCCAGGGTGAGTTCCTGCCGCACGAGCCGGCTCTCCCCGGCGCCGATCGAGCCGGCGCTGGCGACGGTGGCCACGGTCCGGCCGTCGGAGTCCTCGAGGTCGGACTGGAGCGTGAAGGCGCCGCCCTGCGCGGCCTCATTGGCCACCTGCGTTTCGACGCGGATCGTCGCCGACCCCGCCTGGACCGACGGAGTGGTGACCACCGTTCCCCAGCGGACCAGATGCAGCGGCCCGGTGAGGCACAGCCGCACATGGCGATAGATGCCCGAGCCGGTGTACCAGCGGGAATCGGCGAAACGGGAGTGGTCGACCCGCACCGCGATCACATTGTCCTGGCCGCCAAACCGAAGGAGCGGCGTCAGCTCGCAGGCAAAGCTCACAAAGCCGTTGGGCCGCCGGGCGAGGAAGCAGCCATTGAGCCACACCTCGGCATTGTCGTACACTCCGTCCAGCTCCAGGGACACCTGCCGGCCCCGCGCCGCATCCGGCAGCTGGAAATGGCGGCGGTACCAGGCCAGGCCGCCCGGCGCGTAGCCGTTGCCGCTGCCATACTCGGCGCGGAACGGGCCTTCGATGCTCCAATCGTGGGGCAGGTCGACCACGCGCCAGGCCGAATCGTCGAACTTGGGCTGCATCGCCGCCGGCGATTCCCCGATCCGGAAACGCCACCCCGGATCGAAATCCACGTAGGTCCGCGGAGAGCTGGCGGCGGCCGCCGGAGGGACGGGCGCCGGCTCGGCGCCGCGGCCAAGCACGGCCGCGAGCAGCAGAAGGGTTGGGCGGCAGGGGAGCTTGAATTTCATGGACGGAAGAATGAAGGCACCGGGCGGACCTGCCGCCGAGCCGGGCCCCGCGCGGAGCCGGCGCCCGGCCGGATGCGGCCCGCGGATTCAGCGCTGCTGATCGCCGGGCTTCTCGGGATCGCCCGGTTCGTCGAGCAGTTGCAGGGAGGTCGCCGGCCCCAGGTCGGCGGGATCGCTCCAGGAGCGCAAGGCCCACACAATCCTCTTGTCCGGGGCCACTTCCAGGACCTGGACAGAATCTTTCCACTCGGCGAGGTTCTTGTCGTTGGCCACCCAGCAGCAGATCACCGTGTCGCCGTTGGCCAGCCGTTGGGCGGTCTGGATGTTGAAGAGCTTGATCCCGGGCGCGTCGGCCTGCGTGAACTCCCAAACGGTTTCCCCGCGGGAGTTGACTTCGCGCGCGTAGACGCGGGCGTCGCCGGCCAGGAGCGTGTCGCCGTTCTTGAGACGCACCGCGGACCAGACGTTGGGCGCCTGGACCGACCAAACCACCTTCCCGTCCAGGTCATACTCCACCACCTTGCCCTCGCCCATGTGCCCCACCAGGAACGTTCCGGCGGCCGTCATCCGAATGTGGCGGAATTGCCCGTGGGTGGCCTTCACCACGGTCGGAATGGGGATCTCCTTTTCCACCTTGCCGGTGGCGGTGTTGATGATCATCGCCTCGGCCGGATTGCCGTTGCGCATGATCAGGACGCGCTCGGAATCGATCGCCTGGGCCGAATGCACCTCGGTTCCCGGCGGGGCCGGGTAGTCCCAGACGACCTGCTGGTCCGGATTGACCTCCGTCGCGCCGGACATGTGGGAGAACAGGACGTTCCCATTGGGCAGGAGCGTGGCGTCGTCAAACTCCTGGATGTGCCCCTGGGCGTTGTGCAGCGGCATGGAATATTGCCACACGATCCGGCCGTCCCGCACGATGAACATGGACTGCTTGTCCGGTTTACGCGTGTCCCATTCGCCGGCGTAAAGAAACGGATGCTGCGCGAGGCCGGCGCCGGGAAGGACGGGCGGGGAAAGCGGAGCTCCGACCGTGGCCGGCGCCTCGGCGGCGCGGGCCACGGGCAGGGCCAGGATGAGGGCGAAAACGGCGAGGGGCAGGCCTTTGCGCATGGATCCAGCCTGGCATTCGGGGCGGGAAATGACAAGCGGCGATCCGCGGGGTGTTCCGGCGCTTCGTGTCCAATGGGAGCGACCGTTTCCGGAGCGGCGGCCAGCCTCGGACGATCGGCCCGGGTTTGTCCAAGAGGGCGTGACTTCGGCGCCGGCCGGGCGCAGATTGTCGCCGCGCCCATGGCGTCGTTCCCCCCCCTTGGTTGCCGGGCTGATTGTCCTCGCCGCCGCGGGGGCTTGCCTGCCGTCGGGGCGAGCCGCCGCACAATCCGGCGACCCGGCCGGACGTCTTCACTGTGCGCTACGGATTTCTCGTGCTGGGCACCCCCGACGGCCAGACCTTGGCCGGCCTCCGGCTCCAGGACCTGCAGGCTCTCGGGGGCGGGCGCTTTCGGGTGGGCGCGGACGGGATGGTGCTGGCGCCGCTTTGCGAGATGCCGTTTTCGGCCGCCACCCGCGAGGCGCCCTGGCGCGCGCAGGTGCTTTTCACCGCGCCGGCGCCGTGAGGCGGCGGGCCATCCCTGGCTTAGGCGGGACGGGCTTCGAGATAGCGCTTGATCGCCGCCGCCGCGCGCCGGCCGTCCCGCACTGCATGGACCACCAGGCTCGGGCCGCGCGAAGAGTCGCCGCCGGCGAACACGCCGGCCACGCTGGTCATCTGGTCGGCATCGACCGCGATGGCGCCCCACGAATTGACGGCCACCCGGCGCAGGTCGCTGCCCGGCGGGAACG
>Ga0302320_10002732_pt1 | contig 41255 bp, 37 predicted proteins | sample Bog_T0_3_FD_202130 | JGI IMG/M metagenome (GOLD analysis project Ga0302320, IMG submission 202130) | Peat permafrost microbial communities from Stordalen Mire near Abisko, Sweden - Bog_T0_3 | ecosystem: Environmental > Terrestrial > Soil > Wetlands > Peat | place: Sweden: Abisko, Stordalen Mire... | reverse complement strand
CAGTATAAGCCGTACCTGTCATCCCGGCTAATTTGCCGTACATACGAAAATAATTCTGAAATGTGATGGTGGCCAGGGTCTGGTTCTCACGCTCGATCTTAATGCCTTCCCTGGCTTCGACCGCCTGATGCAAACCATCTGACCAACGACGGCCGGGCATCATGCGTCCGGTAAATTCATCGACAATGATGACCTTGCCTTCCTTGACCACATAATCCACATCCCTGGAAAAATATTCCTGGGCACGCAAGGCGCAGATCACATGATGGCGGTATTCATTCGTATCGATCTCATGCAGGTTCTTGACCCCAAAAAGTTCTGCGGCCTTTGTTTCCCCTTCTTCGGAAAGTGAGATGGATTTATTCTTTTCATCAGCCAGATAATCATAGCCTTTATACAGATCTTCCCCTTTATGCTTGGCGTCGATCTCTTGCGCCTCGGTGACACGACGGCCTTTAAGCTGACGGGCGATCTGAAAAGCCTTATAATATTTATCCGTACTTTCTTCCGCAGGCCCGGAAATGATCAAAGGAGTACGTGCCTCGTCCACCAGAATACTGTCCACCTCATCGACCACCGCAAAAGCATGCCCGCGCTGGACCATTTCTTCTTTAAAAGAAACCATGTTATCGCGTAAATAATCAAAACCAAATTCATTGTTCGTTCCAAAGGTGATGTCGCAGGCATAGGCGGCCTGACGGTCCCTCGGGCTCATATCATGCTGGATAACCCCGACGGTAAGTCCTAAGAACTCATACAAAGGGCCCATCCAGTGACGATCGCGGTGGGCCAAGTAATCATTGACGGTGACCACATGTACGCCATCACCTGTCAGCGCATTTAAATACGCCGGCAAGGTAGCCACCAAGGTTTTCCCTTCACCGGTGGTCATCTCCGTGATGCCTCCGCTATGCAGAACCATACCGCCGACTAACTGCACATCAAAATGGCGCATATTTAAAATCCGCCGGCCTGTCTCGCGCACGACAGCAAAGGCTTCGTTAAGGATCTCGTCCAGAACGCCTTGCTTGGATTCAAACAATTCCTTTTCCAAGCGTTTGATCTCAACGACCAGGTCTTCACGTTCCTGGCCTGAAGAGGCTTTACGATAACTGGATTGGATCTGTTCATATTCATCGCTCTTAACGCTGATCGCCTTGGCGATGCGAGCCTTAAATTCCCCAGTCTTGGCGCGAAGTTCATCATCAGATAAAGCTTTGATCTTTGCCTCCAGAGCACAGATCTCGGACGCCCTGACAGATAATTTTTTGACCAGACCGATCGAAGGCAAAGGTGCTTCCGGATGGATATGGACTTGGACCTTAGGGTTTAACCGATCAATAAATCTTTGGGCGCTTTGCACCATTCCTTTACGTACAATAAAATCAAACAAGATCCCCTCCTTCTTGCTCGGCAAACGTTATAACTCTTGTTGCCGTTCCTTAAGACGCTTATCCCGGTCTTCCGGTTTAGTCTTTAAAAACCCTTCAATAAACAGATCGATCTCTCCATCAAGAACCTTCTGGGCATTGCCGGTTTCCACCCCTGAACGATGGTCTTTGACCATCAAATACGGATGCAGCACATAGGAGCGGATCTGCGAACCCCATTCAATCTTTTGTTTGTCGCCAGCTTCCTTGTTCATCACTTCTTCCTGCTGCTGGGTCTTGACTGCCAATAACCGTGCCCGCAAAACCTTCATGGCCTGGGCCTTGTTTTGTAACTGAGAACGCTCTTTCTGAGATTGGGCCACAATTCCCGTCGGCAAATGGGTCACACGCACCGCGGAATCCGTGGTATTGACGCTCTGTCCACCGGGGCCTGAGGCACGAAAAACATCAATGCGCAATTCTGCGGGATTGATCTCTATATCCGTATCATCTTCGACCTCCGGGATAACTTCGACAGAGGCAAAAGACGTGTGCCGACGCTTATTAGCATCAAAGGGAGAAATGCGCACCAGCCGGTGCACCCCTTTTTCAGATTTTAAATACCCGTAAGCCTTGTCTCCCTCGATGCGCAGGGTCACGTTCTTGATACCTGCTTCATCTCCGTGCAAAATATCTATGGTTTCACATTTATAATTCTTCAGATCAGCATGGCGGATATACATGCGCATGAGCATGGACGCCCAATCGCAAGACTCTGTACCGCCGGCACCGGCATTGATACTTAAAAGCGCATTAGCGCCATCAAAAGGGCCGCTTAAATGCGCCTGCAATTCCAGATCATCGATCTTGGCCTTCAAAAGGGCCGCTTCATCCGCTAATTGCTCGTTCAAGGCTTCATCATCTTCGTCCAACCCTAAAAATTCTTTGGCATCACTCACACGCTTGACACATTCCGCAAATGGCTCGACGATATTCTTTAAACCCTTAAGCTCCTGCATGACCTTGTTGGCTTGTTCCTGATGCTCCCAAAATCCTTCCTGGGACATCTGCGCTTGTATCTCTGCTATGGATTGTTCTTTGTGGGGCAAGTCAAAGATACCCCCTTAGGCCGGCCAGCCTATTGGCAAGTTCATCAAATTGTTTGATCAATTGGTCTGACATAAATTTTTAAACACTGAACCTAAAATACGCGGCATCACCATCTTGCATAATATACTCTTTGCCTTCAAGGGTGACCAGATTTTTCTCCTGTACCGCCTTATAGGAACCCAGCCTTTTTAGATCATCATATTTATAAATCTCAGCACGGATAAACCCGCGTTCAATGTCTGTATGTATCTTTCCGGCAGCCTTATGGGCCGTTGTCCCCTTGGGGATAAGCCAGGCCCGCGTTTCCTGCGGGCCTGCTGTAAAAAAACAGATCAACTTTAGCAATTCTTTACCTGCATGGGCCAAACGGGCCAGCCCCGGTGAGGTGATCCCTGCGGATTCATAATACTCATCGCGCTCTTCGGGTGGAAGTTGCACGATCTCAGCTTCTATTTTTGTGCATAAAGCCACCAATGCCGCGCCCTCTGCTGCCGCACGGTCCCTCAAGGGTTTAAGAAGAGCTTCATCAGGCGTTCCCTCGTCGGTATTGGCCACATACATTAAAGGCTTGGCTGTTAAAAACTGAAATTCATTTAAAATTTCTGGCGGGATATCTGTTAACCGGCGCGCAGGGATCCCTTCATTAAATGCTTTCATGCAATCATTTAAGGCGTTACATTTGGCAATGGAATCTTTGTCCCCGCACTTGGCCTTCTTGGACCAGCGATCCACCGCTGTTTGGCATTGCTGGATATCGGCCAATAAAAGCTCTGTGGTGATGATATCTGCCGCAGACTGCGGATTAAGCTCTGTCATCACATTGACCACATTCTCGTCCTTAAAGCAGCGGACCACATGGGCAATGGCATCCACCGAACGGATATGGGCCAAAAATTTATTGCCTAACCCCTCGCCTTGGGAAGCTCCCTCAACAATACCGGCGATGTCCACAAAACGGATACCGGATGGAGTGACCTTGGCGGAATTCCATTCCTGGGCGAAAAACTGCAAGCGCTCATCAGGTAAAGGAACGACCCCGATATTGGGCTCGATCGTAGTAAAAGGAAAATTCTCTGCTGCTGCCGCAGCACCTGTCAAAGCATTAAATAACGAGGACTTGCCGACATTGGGCAAGCCCACAATACCGATTTCCATTCAAAGCCTCTCTGTAGATAATTCTTTAAAAACTTGTACATGATAATCTTAAATTCGAGGCTTGTCGAGGTGTTTTATAAAGACCCCCTTAAGATTTGATCCGCTGAACGATGATCCGTTCGATAGCTAGTAATTCGGCTTTTTTGCCATCCATTTTGCCGGCATAGGCCCCCAGCGTTCCATCTGACTTGACCACGCGATGGCAAGGAATGATCAACGGATATGGATTTTTACGCAAGGCCTGCCCCACCGCACGCACAGCCTTGGGCCTTCCTATTTTATTGGCGATCCATTTATAAGAACGGGTCTCCCCTAAGGGGATCGTCAAGGACGCCCGCAAAACCTGCCATTCGAAATCAGTTAAATCTTTTGAGTTTGATTTCATCATGTCTCCTTATTATCCTTTAGGCAAAAACTTTTTGGCACGTAAAAGAGTGTGGTATTTTAAGCCAAAGCGGTGCGCTTCATCACGTACACGCATGAGTAGCTTTAGTCCCAGAGAATCGTGGGACAACTTGATAGAATTACGCTTCTTAGGGATAAAGATCTCTTCTTCCCGTTTAGCCAAAGCAATGATGGCTAATGACAGGTTCAATTTCTTTAATTCCTGCATCGCGGCTCCCAATTGGCCTTTCCCGCCGTCAATCACGATCAGATCCGGAAAACTTGGGCCCTCTTTTTGCAGCCGGGTATAACGCCGCCGAACGATCTCAGCGATCATTTGAAAATCATCGATCCCTTTAACTGTCTTGATACGAAACCTGCGGTAATTACTTTTATCAGGCTTACCATTTAAAAAAGACACCATGGAGCCCACTGATTGATTTCCCATGATATTGGAAATATCAAAACATTCGATGCGAACAGGAGCACGCTCAAGGCCTATAACCCTTTGCAACTGCTCCGCTTCTTTAAAATAATTAATATCCCCTGTCCCTGAATACAAGGCCCCGATGGCCCGTATCTGATCACGCAAGCGGGCTGCCCCTTCAAAATCTTTACGATGGGACAATTCTTCCATTTCCAAATGCAAATCGCGATACAGATCATCTTTTTTCCCATCCAGAATAAATCTTACACTGCGGATATTGCGATGGTACTCTTCTTTACTGATCTTACCCTCACACGGCCCTTGGCATAGGCCCAGATCATAGTAGAGGCACAATTTCTTAGCAAAAGGTTCACAGGTGCGAAAGGGAAATATCTTACGGATGATCTGTAAAGCCTCGCGGATAAGCGCCGGATTGACATAAGGCCCATAAAGTTCTGCATTCAAATCCTTATGTTTGCGCGCATTAAATCTTATGACTGAGATCAAAGGGAATTCTTCTTTAGTAATTTGAATGAATGGATATGTCTTGCCATCCTTAAGCTCGACATTATATTTGGGTTGATATTGCTTAATGAGGCTGGCTTCCAGGATCAGGGCTTCAGCCTCGGAGGCCGTTTGGATCGCATCGATCTGGGCAATATGGCTGACTAGAAGGTCGGTCTTAAGGCTTCGGGTGTTCGCCCGAAAATACGATTCCACACGCTTGCGGATATTGATCGCCTTGCCGGCATAAATGACAACTCCCGCGGCATCCCTATACAAATAAACCCCGCTCGTCGTCGGCAATCCTTTAATGGTTGTCTTGATGTCCATCGAATGCTATTTCCAGCTTAATTTCTTATTCAACCCGTTGTAGAGTAACAGGCAATTGACTGCGCCGGCGATACTGCTGGCCAGGGCAATGCCGCCGATCTTCATCGGGAACATGAGTATCCCGTTTAACGCCACGTTGACCAGCAAACAAACCGTGGCCACCTTGACCGGTGTCTTGGTATCATGCAAGGCGTAAAAAGCAGAGACCAATATCCTCGAGGCTCCGAAAAAAGGCAGGCCCAACGCCGCATAGAACATCACCTGTGAAGTGACATTCGTCGAATAAGCATCAAAAGCCCCGCGCTGAAAAACAACGTGAATGATCCATTTTGAGAAAATAACCATCCCTAAAGCCGTTGGGATCAGGATCAACATCAAATTACGCAAGGCAAAAAATAATGTGGACTTAAAGCGGATCATGTCCTGTTCTTGGGCGAATTTGGACAAAGACGGCAGGACCACGGATGAAAGTGCATACCCAAAAACACCCAAAGGAAATTGGATCATGCGATTGGCATAATAGATCGCCGCAATACCGCCAGCCCCCACGATCATTGCCAGCGAAGCACAAAAAGTATCCACGAACACATTCAGTTGATAAACCGTGCTACCCCAAAGCCGTGGCAGCAATAGTTTACCGATCTGCCGGGCTCCTTCATGATCAAGCTTCAATGGCATCTTCCAATGAACTCCCCGGCGACGCAAAGCCGCCCACTGGGCCCAAAACTGCCAAACGCCGCCAACCACCACCCCGACGGAAATTGTATAGGCCAAAGGCCATGAGAACAAACAAGCTACCCAAACACTCAAGATCATGGCTAAATTCAAAAGGCATGGCCCGAAAGCCGGAGCAAAAAATGCATTTAAAGAATACAGTATCCCTGCCTGAAAAGCAGTTAAAGCGATCAGGATCAAATAAGGGAACATGATACGCGTCAGGTCAACGGTCAGCTGTAATTCCCCGTGTTCTCCTGCAAATCCCGGAGCGATCAGCCTCACGATCCAAGGCGCGGCAAGCATCCCGACCACCGTAATGCCCCCTAAAACGATCACTCCCCAAGCCAAAACAGCATTGATACATTCCTGCCATTCTTCTTTGGTTTTTTTCTGGGCGTACTCTGAAAGAACAGGGACAATGGCCGCATTAGCGGCCCCTTCGCCAACCAAATCTCTTAGCAAATTAGGGATGCGCTGGGCTACAAAAAAAGCCTCGGCTAAAAAACCGGTCCCTAAAAAACGGGCGATGATCACGTCCCTCACAAATCCAAGCCCCCTGGATGCCAATACCCCGCAAGCGACAATACCGCTGGATTTTAAAAGGGCATGGTGTTTATGCGGCTCTTTAGATTTATCAGTTGACATATCGAGGGTGCTTTGTTATCATTTTTGACTTACAACAATTAAAAGGAGAATTTGTTCATGCCACAACGCCGTACTGCCATTAAAGATTTACGTAAAGCCCATACCAAACATCTGCACAATCTGCAGATCAAAACTGACCTGAAAAAGACGGTCAAGAAATTCACAACCGCTGCTGCTGACAAAAAGGCTGATGCTCAAGAATTGCTCAAAGAGATCTATAAAAAATTCGATAAAGCGGCCAAACGCAAGGTCATGCATAAAAAAACAGCGGCCCGTCGTAAATCCCGCTTCGCTCGTTCTTTAGCGGTTAAGTAATAGGCCTAATTCCACCACCAACTTTTCCACGGCATATTGAGGGTCAAGACGACTGCGTTTGATATTCAGGTCCGCTTCTTCTAAAGCCTTAAGTCCCCGTTCAAAACGTTCACGGCCGCAAGCTTTGCCTTCTTTTCCCCAATACCATACCAGGGCACCCATGATCTGTAATGGATGCACATTCACGCGGTAAAAACCATCTAACATTTTCAATGCATCCCCGCTTCGGTGGGCTGTTATCAACTTGGTCATATCAAAGACGTTCGGGCCTTCTGGCTTTCCCAAGACCACTCCCTTAGCATACAGGGGCAGATCTTTGAGCTCGCCCTTGAGGATGCTTTCACTGGACTCTAAGACCACATCACAATGATTCGCCGGTTTTTGGCAATAATTGATCAGCACTTGGATATCTGCGGATTTTAATTTATGGATCTGGCGCAAAACGATCAAACGATGGGGAGCGATGACTGGCAGGGTCAAAAAAGCTTTTTTTAACGCATTGTCCCCCAGTTGACTGGCATCAAGATTATCAAGATCAAAAGCCAGGGCCTCCTGGGAATCTTTAAAAAGTTTATTTTTGATCTCGGCAATCCTGGTATCTTTAGCTGGCAGGTCTGACCCAAGAAAAAGATAAATCATAGCTTACCAATTCTCAATGGTACGCTCAACTACACGGGTGGCAAGATCGGTCAGCGCGGCGTCTATGGCAGCGCTCTGCGTGGTGGCCTGAGTACCGGTGAGGAAATATGTCGTCTCACCGGCAAATGAAGGCTCTCTCCAGAGCACCTTGCCCGTGGCCCTGTCCTTCAAGGTCAAGGAAACAATGATCCGGATCTGGTATTCCTGGACATTCTGATTCGTGTCTTGGCGCAATTCATCCTGCGCAACACCGATCAAATCACCGCTAAGCACCAAGTCTGCCTTGTCCGGTTCAGCAATATGCAAACTCCCGTCAAATAAAAATCTGTCGATGATAGCTGTTCGGACATTGCCTTCCAAAAGTGGAACATAAAGAACATCCCCTGTCCCCTCCTGGTCGAGATTGTTGACTTTATTCACAAAAGGTTGGATAGCGATCTTACGGTATTTGGCAGGCAATAAAGACCCGGTCGTATACCCGCAACCGGCAATGGACAAAACAAGTAATATAGATAATAAAACGCGCGCCATGAGTATATTATTCCCCGATAATTTTCAAACGAGCCAGGGCTTTGGCACCCCAAGAGGTATCCGCATAATTTCCGGCAACTACTTTATAATAGATCCGTGCCGCTGTTAGATTCTTCTGCTTTTCATAAAATTTGGCAATGACAAAATTATTTTCTGCTTCCTTGGTCTTTAGGCGAACCATCTGCTCTTTGGCTTGCGGGGTCAATTGACTGTCCGGATGAGTTTTAACAAATTCATTGAACTCCTCCATGGCAATGCCGGTCACCTTTTGCTCATGCTGCGCATCCGAGGCCCTGTCTGTATCCGCCATGGCGATCTGGAATTTGGCAGCTTGGGCCCATTCGCTTTCAGGATAATCATTCATGGTTTTTTCAAATTCATCCCGAGCTTCCTGATACATGCCCTTTTCCTTATAGTAAAGCCCGATCTTGTACTGTGAAATTGCTGCGTATTTGCCATAAGGCGCGTCCTTGATCACTGTACGGAATATTTCAATAACCCTGTCATCACTGCCGACAACCACCTGCGCCCATTTACTGCGGCCTTTGTTTTCCAAAAGATGATTAGCAATATTATATTCTATGCCAACGATCTGGGCAGCGCGTTCACTAAAGGGATATTTATCAATGACCAACTGATAAGCTTTATAGGCTTCATAAGGATTAACCATGTCTTCCCAGCATTGGCCTGTATAAAATTCAGCTTCCGGAGCTTCTTTGGCGCGAGGATAGGCCTTGATCAATTTTTTGTATTCTGCCATGGCTTTTTTACAATTGCCCTGGGCCCTAAAACTTTGGGCAAATTCCAATTGGTCCGCAGGAGTGGGCTTTACTTCCCATTTAGGATTAACAAATCTACCTGTCTCAGGGGTCCATATCCAGTCAGCGGGGCATAGAGAGGGAAATAAAAATAACAACAGAGTGGATAAAATAATATTTCGACGGAGCATATTTTGTAAATTTAACACAGTTAAACCCCTTTGTCAATTCGCTTAGAAATTAAGGCTCCCGCAGTTTTAGCTGGAAGCGAAGCTTTCAGGCGTATCCCCTTAGCTAAGAATTTAACCTCATGCACCTGTCCCTGACCATGGGCCAAATTGACCAAGTCCATGCGATTGGCCGGCAATACAATATCGACATCCACTGAACCTTGTGATAAAACATCCTCGATCGTCAAAATCAGTTGTTGAATGTTTTCGCCCTTAAGAGCAGAAATACCCACACAAACCGGGACATCCTTTTTAAACTCATTTAAACGCTGTCTATCATCAAGTTTATCTATTTTATTAAGTACCAGGATCATAGGCTTGTCCAAAACTTTTAATTGATCCAATACGACATGGACCGCATCATAAAATTTCCGGTAGTCATCATGACTGATATCCAGCACATGTAATAATAGGTCTGCCTCGCCAACTTCTTCGAGGGTCGCCTTGAAAGCCTCGATCAACCCGTGCGGCAAGGCATGCATGAACCCGACAGTATCGGAAAAAACCACTTTAAGATGATTAGGTAATACCGCCTGACGGGAAAGTGAATCCAGGGTCGTAAAAAGCCCATCATGCACGAGCGTATTAGCCTCTGTTAAAGCATTTAACAAGGTTGATTTACCGGCATTGGTATAACCAACAAGGGCCACGGTCGGTATCTTTTGGTCTTGGCGTTTTTTGCGTTTGACCTGACGGCTTTGGGTGACCTCTTTGAGATCTTTTTTCAACCTGGTAATACGCTCACCTATCCGCCGCCTGTCAATTTCAAGCTTGGTTTCGCCAGGTCCGGAAGTACCGATGCCACCGCCTAAGCGTGACATTTCCTCTCCGTGCCCCGTTAGTCTGGGCAATCTGTATTGCAGTTGGGCCAATTCCACCTGCATCTTGCCTTCCTGGGAAGTGGCACGCCGGGCAAAAATATCGAGAATGACCTGGGTACGGTCCAAGGTCTTGACACCGAAATCAGCCTCTAGATTGCGTTGCTGTGTTCCTTTGAGATCACAGCTGACAACGACTGCATTGATGCCGCCTGCCTGGCACAAGGCTGTGATCTCCTCGACCTTGCCTTTGGTCAGCATATGCGAGGCTGTAGGCGGTTGGGTTTTACAAAAAACCGTATGCACGATCTCGCCTCCGCAGGTGGTAATAAGTTGAGACATCTCCACCGCCTCATCCTCAGGAGACCAAGAATTATGCGAATGCTCGACGACTAAAGCTAATATAATTTTCTCTTTCATTTATACTCCTAATCATCATCGGGACTAAATTTATGAATTAATGAAGAAAACACAATATTAACTCATAAAAAGCCATCTATACATACTATTTAAATTCAATTTATTTGTCCTGCCATAATATCCGCTATCTCTGCGGCGGACTGGTTTGGTGCAATGTCTATCCACGTTAAACGCTTCTCTTTCCTAAACCAGGTTAGTTGACGCTTGACATAATGCCGGGTATTGAGCTTCATCAAGTACTTGGCGCGCTCAAGATCATATTCTCCGTTGAGATATCCCATGACTTCAGGAATGCCAATAAGTTTGCGCGCGGTAATGCTCATCGGCAGGGCTGAGACCCTCTTGACCTCTTCGACCAAGCCCTTGGCGAACATATCTTCTATGCGTGCTTCGACCCGCTGGTATAGTTCCTCGCGCGGCCGATTGAGGGCAAAGATCTTGATGGGGATCTTCCCCCACAGCCCATCGCGCTTCTGCTGAAGTTGTGACAAAGGTTTCCCTGTTGATAATACAACTTCCAAAGCCCGAATGACCCTCTGGGTATCATTAGGATGGATCTTGGCTGCAGCTTTCGGGTCTAAGGTTTTCAGGCGCTCATTCAAAGAACTTAAGCCTTTGTCCGATATCTCTTGGGTCAATTCTTCCCTTAGATCTTCCTCATTGGCTGACCCTTCAAAGATCCCATCCAACAAAACCGACATGTACATGCCACTTCCGCCAACGATCAAAGGGGTTTTCCCTCGAGTACGCACATCCTGGATCGCGAACACGGCCAACTCGCGATACCGCGCCACATTAAAATCTTCGGTGACAGAAAGTATGTCTACTAAATGATGAGGGAGACTCCCACGAACTTGCGCTGACGGTTTATCATTGGCGATCGCAATTTCCCGATAAACCTGTAAGGCATCGCAACAGATGATCTCCGCATTAAGACGAGGGGCCAAACACAACCCTATATCGGATTTTCCGACCGCGGTTGGTCCAACGATAAAGATAAGAAAAGAATTCAATAGGCCCAATTGCGAATTACTGTGAGTGTCCGGCATGAGGACCTTCGACATTAAATAGTTTTTAACAACTCAATTAGGGGTAAATGAGAGTGGGATATCCAAGCTTATCTAACCGTTTTTTCAATTCTTCGGCATCATTAAGTGAGCTTATCTGTCCTACACGCACACGATAATAGGTTTGCCCATCAGTACCGAGAGTCTCAACGACATAGGCATACTGTCCGCCGCCTTTTAGATCATTAATTAAAGCGATCGCCTTGGCTTTATCTAAAAAGGACCCTACCTGAACGGCAAAATATTGCTTTTCCTCCAAAAGCTGTTTGGCAATAGGCGCTTCCGGGCTTTGAGGGAATTCTTTAATGATCTTATTTAAAAATTCATGGGCCTCTTCCCATCGCATTAATTTCAAGTCAGCTCCGGCGACCTTAAAATAGATCAAGCTCAAAAATGATGAATAGGGACTACTCGTTAATAATCGTTTAGCCGTATCAAGGGCATCGGTATAAAGGCCATCCATATAAAATCCTTCGGTCAAGCTGAGTGCGGCTTTGTCATAAAAATCCTGTCTGGGATGGGTGTCTATAACACTTTTAAAAGCACTGCGCGCATCAGCATATTGCCCCAAACGCAGCAGCGCCAAACCATAATAGTATTGGGCTTCAATACGCTTGGCAGGATCACTACTGTCTTTGATCATTTGGGAAGACAATGCTTTGGCTAAAACATAATCTTTGTTCATAATGGCGGCCTCAACATCCGGCAATGCCGCGTATGATTTGACAGCACTGGCGACGATCAACACAAAACACAACAGGAATAATCTCATATCATCCTTTCAACGCTTGGGTCAGATCAGCTATTAAATCTTCAGCATCTTCAATACCAACGGAAACGCGTACTGTTTCTTTGGTTATCCCTGATAATTTCAGCGCCGCCTCTCCCATTGATGAGTGGCTCATAAACCATGGGGCTTCGATCAAAGATTCAACTCCTCCGAGAGACTCCGCCAGGGCAAAATATTGTAATTTCTTAAAGAATTTATTTAATGATACTTTCCGGGAATTTAATTCAAAAGACAGCATGGCCCCAAAGCCCTTCATCTGTTTTTTAATAAGTCTCTGCTGCGGATGGCTTTTAAGCCCAGGATAATAAACTTTTTTGACACTCTTATGCCCCTCAAGAAAATGCGCGATCTTGATGGCATTGGCCTGATGCGCTTCCATACGAGGGACCAAAGTCTTTACCCCGCGCAAAACCAGCCAAGCATCATATGGAGATTGGGCAACGCCCAAGGCATTGACCAAATAACGTCCCCGCTCTTGCACTTCTTTGCTCCCATAAATGACTGCTCCACCAACGACATCGGAATGGCCATTGATATATTTAGTCGTCGAATGCACCACCATGTCCGCCCCAAACTCAAAAGGCTTTTGGAAATACGGCGACAAGAAAGTATTATCCACGACACTCAGGGCTTTGATCTTACGTGCCTCGGCTATAACTGCTTCCATGTCCACAATATTAAGCAAAGGGTTCGATGGTGTTTCGATCCAAACCATCTTGGTATTTTTCTTAACAGCGGCTTTGAGGGCTTTAATATCGCGCATATTAATGAATGTAAAATCATAACCCATGGGTTTTAAAACAGCGTTGAACAAACGATAGGTGCCGCCATAAATATCATCCCCCGCAATAATATGATCCCCTGCCTTGAGGAAAAACATCACTGCGCTGATAGCCGCCATGCCCGTGGCGGTGACCGAGCAGTTAACTCCTCCCTCTAGTGCCGCAATATTATTCTCCAAAGCCCCGCGGGTAGGATTGCCGGAACGGGTATAATCATACCCCTTGTTCTTACCGATCTGATCGAAGAAAAAAGTCGAGGTGGGATAGATCGGCGTGATCACTGAATTAAAAGTTTTATCGATGTTGACACCAGTATGGACAGCTTTGGTACGAATTTTCATCTTAGACCCCATATTTATAGTTCTAAAAATTTTTTTCCTTTAAATCAAATGCATTATATCAACTTCCCTGCCTTCGATGCAATCTTAATCTCTGACTTCAATAGGTTTAATGCCTATAAGGGAATTGGTTAAAAAAGCAGCATCGGCCACTTTAAGGGTTTCCGGCGTCAAATTCTTTTCTTTAAAAGGAATTCTCATTCCTTTAGCTTCTTTGATCACCTGTTGACGGGTGATGCCGTTCAAACAACCCGAGTCCAATGGGGGTGTATATAAGATCTTGTTTTTGAGCCAGAAAATATTGGCCCGGCTGGCCTCAAAAATATGACCGCGACAGTTAAGTAAAAGAGCCTCATCAAAGCCTTGGGTATTGGCTTGGGCATAGTTTTTGGCAAATAATTCATAGTCTAAAGATTTCACGTTGGTCAAACGGGCATTAGCGACACGGTCGGTCTTGACCAGACAAACACGGTAAGTTGGTTTTTGGGAAATTTTATAGGGCATGGCTACTATCATCCTATGCGTTTGCTTCCCTGCCCGCCAAACCATTACCCTTACGCGGGCCAAAGACAATTGATTACGCCGTAAAACTTCCTTTAATACCATTGGATCTATAGAGGGAGTCCTGATACCTAAGAATTTTAAACCAGCCCGTAAACGTTTTAAATGAAGGCTAGCATCCATCACCAATCCATCTAAACCCAGCATGGTTTCAAAAACACCTTTAGCCTTAAAAGACCCTGGGGTGAAAGCTTCAATGATTTGAGCGCTGACTTTTAGGTATTGGCCGTCGAGATAAATTGTTCTCATAAAAAAGATCTTTCTAGTGTATCGATCAATGCTTTGGCCTTATCCCAGGTTTCCTGCCACTCGTCCTGCGGCTTGGAATCCGCCACGATACCGCCACCGACGTGAAAACTGATCTGATCTTGCTTTAAGAACATCGTACGGATCATGACGTTAAAATCCATGCTCCCCGAAAAACTCATATACCCCAACGCTCCGGTATACAGGCCTCGGGAACCATGTTCCAATTGACCGATGATCTTCATCGCCTCGATCTTAGGGCAACCGGTGACTGAACCGCTAGGGAAGGTCGCGCTCAATAGATCGAATTGGTCTTTATCCTTGTGCAATCGTCCCTCAACCGTTGATGTCGCTTGAAAAACAGATGCGTAGGTCTCAATGCTGCGCATGGCCTTGACCTTGACTGAACTATAATCACAGACCCTGCCCAGATCATTGCGCTCCAGATCAGTGACCATCAAAAGCTCGGCGATCTCTTTAGGGCTCTTTTGCAATTGCTCTTTTAGTTTTATGTCCTGTGCTTTGGATTTGCCTCTGGGCCTTGTCCCCTTCATCGGTTTGACCTGGGCTATTTTATTTTGTAATCTCAAAAATCTCTCCGGTGAGGCACTTAAGATCACCTGCCGGCCGTCATCAAAATACGCTCCGAAGGGGGACGGGAAAAAATGGCGTAAATTCTTATAAATAGCCGCGGGCTCAGTGTATTTGGACCACTGTGGCACATGTGCCTTTATTTGATGCGAAAGATTGATCTGATAAATATCCCCTCGTCGGATATATTCCAGCGCCTGAAGCACAGCCTTCATATACCCGGCTTTCGTGAAATTACTTTTGAAATGAATCCGGCCGGTCCTCCTGCCGGTCTCTCCCGGTTGGTCAAAATGAGATCGCCCTTTGATTTGTTTTAAAATATCTTTGATGCGGGCTTTGGAAAAACTCGAAATGATCAGCCGATGCTTTTGGTGATCGACGGCCAAAATGGTATCGTACAACCCAAAAAATAAAGAACCATCATAACCTAAATACCCGACGGCTCCGGCAGGAAAAGACAAATCTTGGGCCCCCAGACGGTATTTATCAAACACCTTCTTAAGTCCCCGCAGATCTCCCCCCTTGACCGTCGTGAAAGGGGCAAAACCAATATAAGAAAATTGGGAGCTTGAGGCCTGCAGGCTGCTGTCTAAAAAAAACACCTGCGGCTGGTCTTTAAAGATACAAAAAATACTAAAGGCATCCCCTTCGAGGGGAAGAGAGTATCGATGTATACGAGGGACCATTAAAAAAGAGATGCTTGGGATTTCTGAGTTAATTTAAAGCTGGGTTTTTCAACACCAAATTGGTTTATAAAAACAGATACTTTCTGAAGGTCTTTGTCCCCTGCCATTTCCATCAGGCGTAAGAATACAGCGACGGTGATCTCAACGTCTGCCATGGCGCGATGAGTTTGGTCCACGACCACGCCCAAAGAACGCGCTAAATAAGCTAATTTATGATTGCTCAAATAAGGCAGCAGGTCACGGGCCATTTTTAAAGTATCCACCGCCGGGGTCTGATCATTAAGCCTGCGGCCTATCAGGGCCAGTTCATAACATAAGAAGTTAAGGTCAAAACGCACATTGTGCCCGGCCACACAAGCCCCGCCGATAAAATGGATCATCTGAGGCAAAACATCCGCAGCTAGCGGAGCATCCACCAGCATGTCATCGGTGATGTTATTGACCTGGGTCGCATGCGAGGGTATGGACCTTTGAGGATTGACCAGGGAATAAAATTTATCCACGATCTGTGTTCCCTTGACCTTCACCGCAGCGATCTCAACAATGCGATCGCCATCGACAGGAGAAAGACCGGTTGTTTCCACGTCAAAAATGACAAATTCAGTAAGCTTGATATTCATCCACACCATCCGTTCTTATTGTCAGCATTTGGCTGATACTGTATATGAAGAAACTAATTCCGAAGGATGATAGGCTTGCTTGGCCCGCGCCACATTAGGCATGGCAAAATCATCCATGGTGTTGATCCGATTAAAACCCTTTAACTGCTCATCTGCACAAAAATTCTTAAACATATACGCCGCAGACCCTGGTATCTTCAAATCTGCGATCTCCGCATAGATACAAAATGTATTTTCATCCAGGGCAAAACCAAAGGTGTACCCGGCGATATGTCCATCCACCTTCAAAACCCTGATGACAAGCCCCAAGGCCTTCCCAAATTTCAATAAACGGGCATGCACCTGACGATTTTCTTGCAACATGGACCGGTACACATCATCGCTGTTGGCTTTGGCCCGATGGTCTGCCCAGCGTTCATACAGTCCCATGCAAAGATCAAGATCGTCCTCCGAGTAAGGCTCAAATGAATGCGCTTTTTGATGCGCGCAAAAACTATTGCAGTCATGCCGCTGGGATTTATAAGCATTGCCTTTAAGGGCAATCAAATCCTCTTTGCGGTACACATACTCAACCGGCCTTAAGTATTGATTATAATCACTTGTGCCAAAGGATGACAATAAATTACTTGGAATATTTTCTATGCGATTGACTGGCCTTAGTTTGCTCCCTTGAGTCATATGGGCAAAGACCAGCTCTATCGTCGATGGATCAAAATTATTTCCTAAAGGCGGCAAATATAAAAAGCTCCCTGGATCCCCATGAGCAAAGATGCACAGGCAGTCCTTGATCATTTTAAATTCGAAGTCAAAGAAATCACCCCATGCAAATAAACTGACAAAAGAAAAACTCGACAAAGGCCTTGCCCCTTTATTGAGGCAGGTCTCCACCAATATTTTCTTTTCAAGCAAATCTCTTTCGTTCATAGGAAAGTTAAGTCGAATAAATGCAGCAGTTCAGGGGCATATGCACTGTAGTCGTGGAACATGGTCTTATTAAGGCTCAAAAATTGCCTGATATCATCCCGACGAAAGAATTCTTTCAAGTAAACCACATACGCATCAAATTCTGCCCGGGGCATGTGGTCTTGGACATAGGGACAGGCTAAATGCACATAGACCTTAACAGCGTCGGGAGCCTGCGAAATAATGAAAGGATATAACAAGCATTCAAAAGGCCTCTTGGTATAAATGCTGCAGGTATTATCATTCCCATTTAAAAATTTACAAAAATGCTCGCCACAAACTTGAATGGTTTTGATATAAGCCTGGGCATCCAAAACATCCCCTGCCGTTATCAGCTCCGCCAGGGCCCCCTGATCGCCTGCCCCCAGTTTAGGACGCCACGCAGAATCCGCTTCTTTGTACCGGCAGCAGCCGTTACATTTAAGACAAACTTCAGAGGAGACAAATTGTTTTAGGGACAATTCCATTATTTAACAATACTACCCAAGGCCATGTCTTTATCCGGGGCCAGCAAGGCCATGCCATTGGCATCCGACGCTGCTAAAAGCATCCCGTTGGAAACTTCACCCCGAATGACTGCGGGCTCCATATTGGCGATCAGGATGATCTTTCGATTGATAAGCTGCTCCGGAACATACGCTTTGCGGATCCCGGCAACGATCTGGCGAACATCCTTGCCCGTATCCACCTGCAGCACATAAAGACGGTCTGCATTAGGATGCTCCTTGACCTCCTTGATCTGGGCCACCACCAATTCTATTTTCTTAAAATCTTCCATCGATGCCATAAGATATCCTTCCTTAAATGATATTATTTGGGAAACATTGGAAATTATTATAACAGCCAAAACGGATTAAAACCAGCATCAACAAAGATCATCCATCCGGTGGAAGCCAGGCTCATGACCTGGGGATCATGTGAGTTCCACCCAAAGGGAATCTCCCCACGGCGGGAAGAATAACTGTAGGCGGCAAGGTTTTGTGAAATATTAAGAAGCAAACTATCCATGGACATGCGCATCATAAATTTATCTGCCAGCGCTTGAGCGCACCAATCAGGGGCTAAAATCCTATAATAGTTTGCTAATTCTGTAAGGGCCACCATGGCTCCGGCGCTCCATTCAACTGAGATCCTGTCATGCTCATCCGTATACCCAACGCCTAAAAGATCCCCCTGTTTATTAAAAACACCGGAATGTTGACGGCCGGTCTGCCAAAGGCGCCAAGCGGTTCCTTTTCCAAACCAGGCATCCAAATCTTTTGGTCCGATACAAGCGATGCTCCAGGTCTGCACATCCAAGGCGAAATTCTCGCTGGACGTCACCCAATGCCCATTAATAAAATAAGCTCCTTGATAAAAATACCCTTGTTTTTCATCCCAAACAAATCGCAGATACCGCTGGATAGCATCCATCGCTTTTTTATATTGTGCCTCGCCGGTGACCTGATATAACATGCGAAAAGCCGCATACCAGGAAACATTATTCTCCGTCGATATATGGTTATACCACCAGTTATTTTCACTAAAATTCTTCTTTTCTTCTGTCGTTAAAGAGCGATCTGTCCCTAATGGCGCCATGCGGATGCCCCCGATATCACTTTGGAGCATCATGGCGGCCCTGGCCAATTCACGCGATAGTCTTAATTCAACATTATCCGGATGCTGTAAATAGATACCTTTATTGGCATCGTAATACTTCTTATGATAAATTTGCATCGCAGCGATCACCACCCAGGCATTTTCTCCGGCCACTGGTTTCCAATCCACCCAATGCAGGCGATCATTCCCAGGAAATCCGGCCAAGGACTTTTTCCCATCCAAAGGGTCTGTGACCAAATATTGTCCATCTGCGTCGATGATGCGAAAAATAAATCCCCTCTCACCTAATCGGCTATTGTCAGAACTGACACTTTCAGGCTTTTTGGGATCGTAAATAAAGGTATTGATCGGATAACCCGCGCGGATGTTCCAGGTGTCCCCCACAGACCCTTGCCAATAATAGTCATCTGCCAAGGAGGCCTGATTCAAATTTTTCTCACCACCTGCCATGCTCAAAACAATTTGATAAACAGCCCCATCATAAATATCCATTCCTTCATGGGTGATCGTCCGTTCAATGGCGCCTTTGAGAGCTCCTGATGATTCCATATGGCGATAAACTTCAGGTTTATCTTTTGGGGAAATGTAAAAACTATAAGGAAGACGGGTGATAGGACTGATATTGAGCTTAAGCCAATTAAGTAGTTGAGGATCTAGGATAGGTGATGAGCTTTGGGCCCCCACGAATGGGGCGTTCCCGATGACTAAAGAAAAGCAGATGAGTAAGGATAATATTTTTTTCATTTTTCGGTAACCAGGCTATCCTTAAAACTAGGATCCTCGGCTTTGCGTCCCCAGGTTTCCCTGGGTTTGCCTTTATCGTTCATGAACCTCTAAAAGAGCGCTTTCTTTGCTTCTAATTGAAGTGTAGCATACTTTTCAGGCTTGGCAAGGGAAGCGCTTTCTTTGCATGTATATGAGAACATTGAGCTTACATCTCTCTATTTTTAATTATTTTATTTCTTTTTACAATGTATCCTGACTCACCTAAAATGCCATTATGAAATTCACCCCCAAAACTATTTTCCTGCTTCTAACGATCTTAATGTCCGCCATTTTTATCTGGCCTGAACTGAATTTCCAGGACCTGCTCTCCCAAGGTGATCACGGCCGGGATCTATACGCTTTTGATGCCGTGACCCATGGGAAATTACCTTACAAGGATTTTTGGTGGGTGTACGGCCCGTTAATGCCTTATTATTATGGCTTGTTTTTTAAGGTGTTCGGAGTTCATATAACAAGCGTGCTTTTGGGAAGAGCGCTGCTTGTGATCGGCTGTTCTGCCTTTATGTATTTATCCGCGGCCTGCCTTATGTCGCCTGGGCTGGCTTTTTTGGCAGCTACCTGGTTTACCCAAAGCCGTCAGGAATTTTTCTTTACCTATAATCATGTGGGGGGTATTCTTGCGTCATTGATCATTGGCTGGTGCCTTTTATCTTATATCCGGGTCGAATCCATGCGCAAATTATGGATCGCCATCATCGCCGCCTTTATCTTGGGCGTGATCAAGATCAATTTCGGTTTGGCCAGCCTGGTAGGAATTGTACTTAGCGTCATCTGGATCGATTTTTCTAAAAAATACACCTTCAATACTCAAAAGAAGAATTTCTATTTTTGCGCGATAGGGTTAGTCCCTCTGGCCCTTGGTATTATTTACTGGCTGTTCCTTAAAGACTTGCCTTTTTACGCCATACGTCAGTGCATGCCCTATTTTGGCGATGATCAGCCATATCATGCCTCACCTTTGTTGGTCATCCCTTATTATCTATCCCAACATTGGTTGACCTTTGTCCATTCGCCTCTAGGCGTTGCCATTGGCCTCGTCTTGCATGGATGCACGCTGATCAGCGTGTACTTACTGATAAGCAAAAAACTGGACAAAGCATTTAGGCAGGATGTATTACTGGCATTAGGTGTTATTGGGATCTTTTTTATTTTCTTTTTCAATGAATTCATCGTGAGCGCTGTGTGGTACCGCACCTATTGGTCCATGCCCTTCTTAAGCCTGTTTCATTTTGTGATGATCGCGGTGGCTTTTACTTTTATCTCAAAATACCTGCGTATTTTCATCTTGATATTCTTATGGGGATTCTCGGCATTCGCCATGGTGGCCCATACCGGTATCATCCAAAGCCAAAAACTACCTTATCGTTATTTATACATGGATCGCGGGCATATCTACGTCGGTAATGAGCCCCAATGGACAGATACCGTCAATAGGGTCACCGGCTTTTTGAACAAAAATCTTAAAAAAGACGATCTGTTCTTTGCCCTGCCCTATGACTGCCTATACTACTATTTAACCGGAAAAGAAAGTCCCACACGCCAGTTGATCTTCTTTGACCATATTAAAATACGGCCGGAGCAGGAAATTTTAGTGATTCAGGAATTGGAAAAGAATAAAACTAATTTCGTTTTAATGTCCAACCGCATCATATCTAACGAGACAGGTCTGGGGGTATTCGGCAACACCTACTGCCCTTTGCTTGGACAATACATTCACGATAATTTTACCCCTTTGGGGCGCGTCGGTGGGGACTGGGCCCAACCGCCAGGCTGGGCCAATAATCACGGCGTGATTATCCTCAAACGTCATACTCCATTACTCTAAGCTTCTTGCTTGCATTTCTTTTGATTCTATACAGCCTTTACTCTTGCCTTACGCCCGGCTTTCTTAAACTGGATCTGCATTTCTTTTTCTTTATCTTTATTACCAAGCTCCAGATCTTCTTCCGGCGCGATAAAACGCTTATCCTGGCCCAAAACTTTTATCCGGTATTGCAACTCGCATCCTCTTTCTCCGGTAAATATCAATTTCATGCGTGTATGTCCATCAATAAGCCCTTCATAGCCTAATATTTTATGCCTGACCAAGGTATCATTTTCTATCATCTGTACTCTCCTTAAAATAAAACCAGCCAATGAACGGATCGCTGGCTGGTTAAATATGCCCTGTTAATCTCATAGCCGTCAAATATCATTATACTAAACTATTGCAATTACACAAGTTGGTTTATTTTTCCTGATATCCCTTGGATCTTTGTGACAAATCCAGCACGAATGCTTCCCCGTCATCGCATAAGACCTTTCTTGACTTGCCAAGATCTTCCAGATCTTGGTTAAAAGCACGCCTGATCTTCGACTGTTGCGCCACATAGGCATCTGCTCCGGAAACCCACCTTAAAAGCCGTTTATCCTCTAAGCGCTCAAGCTTGTAGTCCTCAATCAGGTACTTTATGCCATTTCTTATCAAATATTTAGCCACTGCCTCACCACCTTCAAAGACCGGCAAACCAGGCTTAGGGCCAAATATCAGATTGCCTGTGATCAAGATCTCATTGCGCTGAAAATCCAATAAATACGCATCCTCCATATAGACAATGATCTTTTCTCCTGGAGGCACAGACCATTGAAGATTCAGGACCTTATTGGTTTGCTGGATGATGAGACGTTTTCCAACAGGATCAAATAATTTAACATCAACAATGACGGCATATTGATGATGTTTTCTATTCCAGAAATCACGTAATGAACTTAACGATCCAATAGAAAACATCCACGGGATAAAAATAATAATGAGCACATAAGGCAATAATTTAACTAAATGATTCTTTACGCCATCGTCCTTACGCAGCGAATGGATCATCAACATGATCAACGAAGCATAAAAAATCGACCACGTATAAATTCCGTTTTGAACAAAATCATATCTTCCATTATAAATCAACGTGGCGGTGGTCAGCATGCCGACAAACGCGCTTGCAAAAATAGCCACTGCCCATAAAATATTCTTTTGAGCATACTGTATTATTCCCAAGATCAAGAACATGATCAGAAATATCAAAAAAGGATTATACAGTACGTTAAATAAGGCCAGCAGGACAGCAGCCCCTGTTACTGGCTGGTTCTCAAAAATGCCATACGCGGAATAATGGTACCCCCGTCCCAAAAGCGGATAAAGCATGGTGCCGCAAGACTGATACGAAGAGATCATCCATGGCAAAAGGAACAAACCAATAAGAACAAACGTAACCAGGAATTCAAGAAGTATCGCCTTCTTCGATGGCAGAAAAAATAATTGCAAAGAATAGATGATAAAAACATAGGCTACTGAAAAAACAATAAAATTTGATTTTGAGGCACAAATCGCGGCTGTTAAAAGAGCAACGATGATGGCTACGGGAAAAATGTTCGTCCCATCCCGCTCCTGAAGTTGGAACGTCCGGAATAAAGCCAGCGACAACGCAAGTCCCATCACCAGTGAAGAAGAATTCATGATCGGAGGAGGCAGGCTTAAAAAAATGGCACTGACCAATAATACCCCTTTGCGTGATACCTGTAGGCTGCCGGCAAGCCCCCACAAAAGAACGACTACAATGATGTTAGCAAGCCCCGGATCCATCACATGAAGACTGTTTATATCCAGGAAACTCAACGGTAATGTCTGTAAGAAAGACTGCCCTCCCAAAGCATGGGTCCTTCTTTCACTAAATGGCTCATAACCTATGCCTCCTATCTGCAGCATTTTTTGAGGGAAGATAGCATAGCCCTGCTTATCATCCGGCTGATAATTGACATGGATATTAACGGTAAAATTAAATAACAGCAGCGACAGAACAACAAAAAATCCAAACAAAAGAAGCTTGTCTGACTTCCATAGAAAAAGAATACGCCTGGGCGCCCGAATTAACAGATCCTTAATTCCTAAAAGGCCAAAAAGAAAGAACGAAAGAAGCCCTAATGCCACCCAAAGAACAACGGTCACGCGAGAAACAGCCATCAACGCATTTAAAACTCCTCCAACAACGATCGTCAAAGTGACGCCCCAGGCTACTCGTTGTCCGAAATCGATATCCTTATTGGGAAAAAGGATTTTAGACAACAAACTCCCCCATCCCGCAAAGGACACAAGGATGCAAGCACTCCACAAAAAAACAAGAAAATAATAGGTGATATAATTCATCTGATTCATAAAGCGTATCAAAAATTTCCCTGTCCAGCAACTCATAATGAAAATTGAAAAATAAAGTATCCTGTCTGCAACGATAGGACTCCCAAACCCCTTGGCTAACTTGCACATACAAGTCTTACCGGGTATACTTTTATCACTAAATGCTGTGGTCAAAAATGTCAAGACCGCTTAACTTTATCGATGTACATAGAACGTAAGGTAAACTGTACTATATGAAGACTATAATAAATATATTTGTGATCATTGTATTCTGCTGTTCGAACCTTACTTCACCCGAAGTTTGGGGCCAAGAATTAGGTTCTAACCCGAAAACATCCATAATCACGGCTCTTGGACTCATGCCCAAACCAGGCAGTTCTGTATCCCTAAGTAATGGCTTTAATTTAGCCTATTTAAAAGGAATGGTGATCGATCCCAATGACCCTTTTAAATTTGACTTCATCATTCATCAAGGTGACGAGCAAGTTCCCAATGATCAAGTACGGTCTGAGTATACTAAACTTATCAAGTATTTCCTTGCTGCCCTGGCTGTTCCTGATACGGACCAATGGGTGAATTTATCCCCTTACGAAAAAACACGCATCATCACCAATGATTTCGGAAAGACAGAAATGGGCAGGGATCTCTTGGCCCAGGACTATCTTTTAAAGCAATTGTCCTCTTCATTAACAAATCCCGAGACCAAGCTCGGTCAAGAATTCTGGAAACAAGTTTACGAACGGATCTATGCTGAGTATGGCAACAGGAATGTCCCTCTTAATACCTTTAATAAAATTTGGATCATACCGGATAAAGCAGTTATGTATGAAAAAGGCAATATGGTCTATGTCATCTCTTGCCATTTAAAAGTGATGACGCAAGAAGATTACTTGGCATTAAAAAAACATGGCCAAAACCAAAAGGTCGATAAGAATAACCAGGCTATCACTATTTCCAATGCAGTGATGCGGCAGATCATTATCCCGGCGATCGAAAAAGAAGCCAATGAGGGAAAGAATTTCGCGCCATTACGTCAGGTTTTAAGCGGTATGCTTTTAGCCACCTGGTATAAACATGCCCTAAAAGAATCCATCCTGACAAGATTGTACGCCAATAAGGAGAAGCTTAACGGAGTTGATCAGGACCCTAGGAACAACGAGATGATCTACCAACGGTATATCAGGGCCTATAAAATCGGTGTCTATAATTTTATCAAAGAAGACAGCGACCCAAAGACCCAAGAAGCGATCCCCCGCAAATATTTCTCCGGCGGTTTATTTAACTCTTTTGATACGGCGATGGTGAACGGTTCAGAGCCTCAAGCAGCTGATAATTTTGCTATAGAAAGATCCAAATTATTGAGAGTTCGTGTGCAGTTTAAAAATTTCGCAAAATTAATCCGATCTGCATTAATGACAGCGCCTATTATCTTAAGCACACATGCGATGGACGTTAAGGGTGCCCAAACAGAACCACCCACCACAGGTTCTGTTAGCCTAACATGGAATAAAGCCTCTGATCCCACTGTCGTTGGTTATGATATATATAGGGGGACATCTTCTGGTAATTATACCAATAAAATAAATATTCCGTCGGTAAACACTACCACTGTAACTTTCTCTAATCTTTCTTATGGAGAGATTTCTTACTTTGTAGCAACTACTTATAATGCTGCTGGAGTTGAGAGTCCACCTAGTCCGGAGGTATCTTATGCCGTTTCTTTGACGCCAGCCCCCATTGTGATCGAAACTCCTGGCAGCTCCCAGCAGACATATCAGACCGGGCTCCCTCAAGGATCGGTGGTGAAAGTTTCCAGCTCTAATCCATCTTTGATACCAACCGTAAGCTTCAATAACGCCACAGGGATCTTAGAATATACCACGGCTAATCAATACGGGACTGCGCAGATATATTTATATCTTAATGAAAGCACCACCCCTTACGAAATCCTCACCGTGACGGAAAATAATCCAATCCCTAATATTGTTATTAGTAATCTTAAGCCTGTATTTAATAATACGTCAAGTTATGTCCAAATGGACTTAACCGCTTACAATGCTAATCCGACTTCCTCATACCCTGTAACTGTTTCTGCGTCTACTAATCTCAATAACTGGCATAATATATATAATACTACGAATTCAGGCACCAGCCCCATTAAGATCACTATTCCCCAAACCAAGCTTCCCTCCCAACAATTCTTTAAAGCTTCTCCTACTACTAATGCTCCTATTTCCAGTGGCTCAGCTCAAGGGCCCAGCTCAAATATAAACAATCTTGCATCAAATTCAGACCCTTTACTCAAAGGTGGTATCGACTTTTCCCAGTCAAACCTTGATATGCAGATAAAACGTGACGGTAAGGGAGTAGTATTGCCGGTGAACCAGCAAAATCTTGCTAGTATCCATATTGATGGGCTTGTTCCGGTAATCCTCAATATCGGACATATGGAAAGCGATCTTCTCTTCGGAAATAATATGAACGAAACCAGCCCCGTCCCTGGCAGATCAATCTAAGATAATAAAAAACCTCTCCCTCACTGACGCTTTAAGCAATTTCAAACAGGTCAACTCCATCAAATAAAAAGACTCCGGTCAAGCCGGAGTCTTTTTATTTGGCGGGGATATTCCCTGTTTCTTGCTAACCGTGGCGTTTGCTCAATCGCGGACGCTTTAAGCAATTTCAAACAGGTCAACTCCATCAAATAAAAAGACTCCGGTCAAGCCGGAGTCTTTTTATTTGGCGGGGTCGACGAGATTTGAACTCGCGGTCTTCAGCGTGACAAGCTGATGTGTTAACCAGCTACACCACGACCCCGTAGTGAAGGCATATCTTAATATTTGTTCTATCGTTTGTCAACGCAGAAAAAAACTGGTGGGCAAGGAAGGACTTGAACCCTCAGCCTTCTCTGTGTAAGAGAGATGCTCTAACCAGTTGAGCTACTTGCCCTTCGAACTTTTTTATACAATCGGCTATTAAAACGGCTATACGTAAAATAAATGATCAAACCAATGACCAACCAGATGACCAACCGCCACCAAGTCTCGGGATCCAGTGAAGTCATCATGGCCAAGCATACCATAATACCAAGAATCGGGAAAGCCGGAAAATAAGGACACTTATAAGACCTTGGTATATGCGGATGGGTGTTGCGTAAAACCATGACCCCCGCACAGACGATGATAAAGGCCAAAAGTGTACCAATGGATGTCATGTTGCCTAATTTAGAGATCGGGAAAAAAGCAGCAAAGAAACCTGTGAAAACCATGAAAAGCAAATTAGACCGCCACGGAGTACGCCACTTAGGATGGATCTCGGAAAAAAGTTTTGGCAAAAGCCCATCACGCGACATAGCATAAAAAATGCGTGACTGACCCAATAGCATCACCAAGATCACCGAAGTAAATCCTCCGATGATCCCAAGCTTGACCAAAACATGCAACCATGGATAGGGAGTCAAATTAATGGCCGTGGCCACTGGCGCGGCATCGCCCTTCATCAATTTATAATTCAACATACCGGTCAGCACAAAGGCAAACAATATATACAGGATCGTACAGATGATCAAAGAACCGATAATACCTTTGGGTATATCTTTCTGCGGGTGATGAGCTTCCTGGGCCGCGGTTGAGACGGTATCAAAGCCGATATAGGCAAAGAAAATGATCCCTGCCGCCCGCATGACACCGCTTAACCCAAATTCTCCAAAATTGCCTGTATTAGGCGGTATGAACGGCACATAATTGCTCGCTTTAATATAGTGAAAACCCACGAAGATAAAGGTCAGCACCACCGCCAGTTTGATAATGACGATCACATCATTAACAGTGGCTGATTCCTTGATCCCCATCATCAATAATAAAGAGATCACCACAATGATCGATATCGCCGGGATATTGATCAATCCATGGGCCTGACTTCCATCGGGCATGGTAACGATATCAAAAGGACAGGCCGCTAATCGCACGGGGATCGTGATCCCAAGATCATGCAAAAAAGAACCCACGTATCTTGACCAGCTCACAGCCACTACTGACGAGGCCACCGCGTATTCCAGAACCAGATCCCAGCCAATGATCCAGGCAATGAATTCGCCCATGGTCGCGTAAGCATACGTATAGGCGCTGCCAGCCACAGGGATCATGGATGCCAACTCGCTATAACACATCCCTGCAAAGGTACAGCCAATGGCCGCCACAATAAAGGAAAGTACAACCGCTGGCCCTGCATTTTCCGCCGCAGCAATACCTGTTAAAGAAAAAAGCCCTGCCCCGATGATAGCGCCGATCCCCAAGGACACTAAATTATAAGCTCCTAAGGAGCGCTTTAATTGATACTCTCCGGATTCAGCAGCTTCGATCAATTGATTGATGGGTTTTTTAATAAAAAGATTCACCGCATATCCTCTAAGATCTTTAATGCAGCTTCGCGCGGGGATGGGGCTTGAATGATCGGCCGCCCCACTACTAAAAAGTTACTGCCCTGAGCAATGGCCACCTGAGGTGTTGCCACCCGTTTTTGATCATTTAATGACGCATCCGCAGGCCGTATGCCAGGGGTCACGATCAAAAATTCCGGGCCTAATTCCCGCCGAATAAGTGCTGCTTCTTCAACAGAAGCCACTACCCCGTCTAATCCTGCCTCTTGGGCTAAGCGGGCACGTTGTAAAACGATATCTTGTGTACTGGCATCTTTAGTCATGCTGGTCAGCACCGTGACACCAACGATCAACGGCCTGGCCACGCCTAATTGCTTGGCTTGCAATTGAGCTGCCTTGACCGCAGCTTCAAGCATTTCTTTTCCTCCACAGGTATGCACCGTCAGCATAAACAAAGGCGCAAAACCAGGATCATCCCCCGGGCTCACGCTTAAATTGACTGCGCTCTTGACCGCTGAAGCCACGGTATTTGGAATATCATGGAATTTTAGATCCAGAAAAACTTTCTTCCCCTTTGATTGCAAGTACCGGGTGATAAACGGGCCATACGCGGTGAACATCTGACTGCCCACTTTAAAGATCTCGACTGAGTCTGCCAGGACGTCGATCAGTTTACGGGCTTCTTCAAAAGTTTCCAGATCCAAGGCTAAAATTAACTGGGCTTTGCTCATTGTTTTAAACTTCCGATGATCTCACGAATATCGCTGATCTTGTTCTCATTCATAAAAGCTTCGATTCCCTCCAAAACATCAATAGGTGCGCGAGGATTAATAAAATTAGCTGTCCCCACCGCGACCATGGATGCGCCGGCAATAAGAAATTCCAAAGCGTCAGAAGCTGTCATAATGCCTCCCATACCAATGACCGGTATTTTAACTTGCGACGCTACCTTCTGCACCATACAAACGGCAATGGGCCTGATGGCTGGTCCTGATAATCCGCCGGTAAAATTCCCGATACGGCTTTTTCGCGTCTTGACATCAATGGCCATGGCTGTGAAGGTGTTGATCAAACTTACCGCATCAGCACCGCCTTCTTGAGCAGCTAAAGCAATTTCAGCGATGTCTGTCACGTTAGGAGATAATTTGGCAATGATGGGAAATTTAGAAAGAGACTTCATCTTCTTGACCAACTGTGTGGTAGCCACAGGGTCCTGAGCTACCAAGACTTTATGTTTAAGGTTGGGGCAGGATAAATTCAACTCAATAGCCGCAATACCTTCTTGTTTATTTAATTTTTCCATGATCCCAATAAATTGCTCTTCGTTATGCCCTAAGATGCTGATGATCAACGGCACGCCTGTTTTTTTTAAGGCGGGCAGCTTCTGGTCGATAAATACGTCAATACCGGGATTTTCGATACCAATGGCATTGATCATCCCCGATGGTGTTTCAAAAATACGCACCGGTGCATTGCCCACCTGCGGATGCAAGGTCACGGTCTTGGGGACAATAGCGCCCAACCTCTTGACTTCCTCTAAATTATAATAACGCTCTGCATGCCCGAAGGTGCCGGAAGCCACGGTCACGGGATTTTTAAAAGTTACGTTAGCTATTTTGATAGATATATTCATATTAATGTAGGATCACCTCATCAAGATCAAATGCCGGACCGTCGTGACAAACCGTTTTAAAACCATGCTTGGTCTCGATCGAGCACCCCAAACATGCGCCCAAGCCGCAGGCCATGATCTCCTCACAAGCGGCTTGCCCTAAAATGCCATGTTGGGCAGCAAATGCCTGTACGGCCTTCATCATAGGATTAGGACCGCAGGTATAAATAAATGTATGCTGAGGGTCTTTGTTGATCTTATCAAATAAAACGCTGACTCGTCCATTGGCGCCGACCGAACCGTCATCCGTGGCAATATGGACCTTGACCCCATTGTCTTTAAATTCTTGCATCGGATAGACGTGCCCTCGATTGCGGCCGCCATAGAGTAAAATAAGCTCGTATTTTTTCTTTTTTAAAAGATCTGACAAAATAAGCATGGGAGCAATACCAATGCCTCCGGCGATAAATATAACCTGTTTCGTTGTTTCCGGAGGCATTTTAAATGGAGTGCCTAAAGGCCCCAAAACATCAAGGGTATCGCCTTTTTTCTTTAAGGAAAGCAATTTAGTGCCTGGGCCTACGACATCATAAAAGATCTCAACATATTTCTGGGCCCGGTAAACGCTAAAAGGACGGCGAAAGAATGGTTGTAACCCTTGATCATCTGTACGTATATGCACAAATTGCCCAGGCTTGACCTCGGCGGCCAGATCAGGAGCGTTAAAGATCATTCGCCAATATTGCGGACAGAGCTTTTCATTGACGAGGATTTTATAGGTATTTTGTATCTTATCCATACAATTTTTTAAGTATACCATTATTTTTGGCAATGCCCACAATAAAAAGAGCTCCTGCCGGACTGGACGATCCGCCGTATTACCCCCTGACAGCGGGGACAAGGCAGATCTTGACGGGCATAAACCGCCAGCCGCTCATTGAACCTTCCTTTTTTACCGGAGCCATCTCGATAATTACGCAAAGAAGAACCACGATGGATGATGGCTTCTTTTAAAACTTCTCTAATGATGTGATGAATGGTCTTGGTCTCTGCCAGACTGACCCGACAGGCACGTTTCTTAGGGCTTATGCGACTGCGAAAAAGGATTTCACAAGCATAAATATTGCCGATACCCGCCACAAAGGTATGATCGAGCAAAACATTCTTGATGGGACGGCTTGTCTTTCGGAAAGCTTCATGCATAAAGGCAGGAGTAAATTCTTTAGCAAAAGGCTCAGGGCCTAAAATATTAAAATGTTTGATCTCATCTAATTTAGCCACCACGCGCAGCTGTCCAAAACGCCGCTGATCATTATATAAAAGCCTACTGCCATCAGAAAAAGTAAAGGTGATGCGAGTATGTTTATCTGCGAGGCCATCAACAATAAGTTGGCCGGTCATCATCACTTGAATGACCAGGAATTCTCCTGATGCCAAATGCATGATGATCGCCTTGCCCCGGCGAGTGATCTTATCAATAGCCTGAGCCTTGATACGCCGAATAAAATCCCCTTCTTTTTGGCGAAGGACAAGGGCATCGTGGACGATTGCATTTGAAAATGTCTTGCCGTGAAGGGATTTACTCAAATCGCGGACAATGGTTTCAACTTCCGGAAGTTCAGGCATTCTTTAAGCATTCTGCGGTTTTTTAATAACAATTCTTTACAATAAAGAAAAATGAATATTTTTTATTCCTTCAGCTACATTTCCTATCTGCTGCGATGTAGAAACAACCAGGCTGGGGCCTTTCACTTTTCCGGCTAATTTTAACCATCTTGAAATATTTTTTACCTTCGATGACACAATAGTTGAAGACAACTTTATTTCTAAGGGATATAAATTGTTCCCCGATTCCAATAGGATATCAACCTCAATCCCGTCTGTGCTTCTAAAGAAATACAGATGTTTTTCATCCCCCCAAACAGACAGTCTTTTAAATAATTGGGAAACACATGCCGTTTCAAACAGAGCCCCGGCCATGGGGCCTTTTAACGCATGTTCTGCTTCTTGCAAACCTACCAAATAACACGCAAGCCCTGTATCCATAAAATAACATCGGGGTGTTTTAATAATTCTTTTTCCGAAATTATTGTGATATGGCATTAAAAAGAAAATAAGCCCGCTGGCTTCAAGCAATGTCAGCCATTGTTTTATCGTTGGTAATGACACCCCTAATTCCCTTGACAATTCAGCCGTGTTGATCACCTGGGCCGTTCGAGCCGCCATTAACTGAATAAACCTTTCAAAATCTCTCAAATTAGATTCTTTTATGTTCCCCCTGATATCTTTATCAAGATATGTCTGTACATAGCTTTTAAACCATAGTTTTCTTGTTTCTTTATTGCTGAACAGGCTTTCCGGGTATCCTCCTTTTAATATCCAATCCCCTACTGAAATTTTATTAGATTTAATGACTGTTGCCTTCCTAAGACCGGCTATATAACCTTCTATGCCCTTAATTCCTTGATTGGTCGTGTGTAACATTTCATCTATCCCAAAAGGATATAGGTGCAATATGGCTATGCGCCCTGCCAACGATTCGCTGATCCCCTTCATTAAAGCCCACTGCTGTGATCCTGTCAGTACCCATTGAGCAGGTTTACCCTCTTTATCTATCCTGGCTTTAATATAAGAGAAGAGTTCAGGAACATTCTGGATTTCATCAATAATGACCGGAGGAGCATGCTCTTCTAAAAAACCCCTGGGATCTTCAGACGCATAGGTCCGAACATCCATTTCATCAAGAAGAACATACTTATAATCCTTAAATAGATGTTTGACCAACGTAGTTTTCCCTGCCCTGCGAGGCCCCCCTACAAAAAGCGCCGGGAATGATTTTGATGCATGAATAAGCGTTGATTCAAGGTTTCTTTTTGTATACATATTTGTAATTATAAAGTATTACTTTATTTTGTCAAGAATATTAGGGGCTTAAACATTTTGCAGTTTCTTGATGATTTTTTTGATCTTTTCTTCTGCATCAGCCACATTTTTGGCATCGATCATGCCTTCAATGTTCCAATTACCCAGATCAATGACCGGACGCCCATACACTAACCCATAACAAATCTCGGAATTAGTGCCAAAACTTCCCGGCAGGGCAACAACAATATCACCAGAGCAGGCCACGATCGTGTTGCGCGCGTAACCAATAGAGGTTGGTAAAGCGATATCAATATAGGGATTAGCATCCCTCTTATCTTTTCCAGGCAAGATACCTATGGTCATACCTCCGGCCTTTTTGGCCCCTTTAGCTGCCGCTTCCATGGCCCCGCCCAAACCACCGCAGAGAAGCACACAACCTAATTGGGCGATCATTTTTCCGACGGCTTCCGCCAAATCCTCAACTTTAGCACTAATACTGCTGCCCCCAATGACTGAAACCGTGATCATTTGTTTTCGCATAATTCCCCTTGTTTGTAAAACATCCCGCCTATTTAAATTTATTACTCCCTGACAAACGGCTTATTATATACAATTAAAATAAAATATCAGCTAATAATTAAAAATCGAAGATATTACTCTTAATTAAAAATCCTCTCTTGATTTAAAAAATAAAAATGTAATAATAAAATTTATGCTTCACATCCAGCCGAAAAGATCCTGGCTTATTTACTTATTCTTACCGATCCCTTTCCTTTTTTACTGGTACACCTGCCTGCCTTCCATCGGACTTGGTGATTCCGCGATGCTGGTAGAACAAATCACGGGCCTCAAATTCAGTACCCAAGTTAATACGCACAACTTCACCATTCTTTTAGGTTGGTTACTGCATTTTTTACCCTTCGGAGATCTTGCTTATCGGGCAAACCTTACCTCTGTCCTAACCGGAAGTCTATGCATCTGTGTCTTTTATTTATCTTTAAATCTGATCCACCGATCTTGGGTCACCGCACTGATTGCCTCGCTTTTTCTAATGCTATCTCATGCCATGTGGTGGACGACTTCATGTAAACAAGAACATGCCTCTGACGCTTTTTTTATAAGCGTCGCCATTTACCTATATTGCTGCCTGCAAAGATACAATAAAATATTCTATCTCTACATTCTATTTTTCGTCGCTGGTTTAGGTTTCTTTAACCATTTTGCGCTAGGCTGTATTTTAGGCGGGGCCTCCATAGCCCTGTTATGGCGATTGATTTCCAAAAGGGAAAGAATATGGCCTATTCTGTGGCGCTGTGCTTTGTGCTTTATCATAGGGTTGATCCCATATTTTCTTATTTTGATACATGACGTAAACCAATCGCACAGCATCTCACAAACATTAGCCGGAGCATCAGGAGGACAATTCAGACAACTATTCTTCAAAGGAGGCCTCTGGTATGGCATAACAAATTATCTATACCTCATTTGCTTTCAATTTCCTTCACTTTATATTATAGCAATTATATTAGGCCCTTATTTCTTCATTAAATCCTGGAAAATTAATGAAAATACCATCGGCGTTATCTTCACATTCATCCCTGTCGCCACTTTCTTTATTTTCTTAAATATTTGGGACAAATTCTTAATGATGATCCCTTCTTTTGTCATTCTCTGCTTTTGGTCATCCTTTGTAATAGATAAAATAGTCCGTCATCCACGAGTAACAAGCTCCAGGGCCTTAAAAGTTCTTTTAACGGCATTAGCTGCTCTTTGTTTGGGGTGGAATATTTATTTTTATTCCCACTTAAGTCAATGGGGAGAAAATCCAAAAAGTATTTGGTTTTCACAGTATAACAATGGCTACTATGATAATCTTTACCGCAGCAACGAATTTCTTGCTAATCCCAACAAAAGAAATAATCATGACATTGAAAACCTTTGTCATTTAATATTAGAAAAACTTCCCTTCAATGCAGAATACTGGGATGACGATTCAAGGCTTTATTACCAACTCGCAACCTATTATCAAGGGCAATACCATCAACGGCCCGACTTAAATATTGAAATGATCAACTCCTGGGGATTTAGTAGCTGGGGAGCGGACAAAAGCAGTTTTGTCCAAAGATTGGATTACGCTTACAAAAACGACCTGGATTTCTTTCTAGCCACATTACAACATCCCTACAATACTTTTCTACAGGCCCTGCCTAATAAGAACGATTATATTTTCCAAGAATTCAGACTTAATGACAAATGGTGGATCTATAAGCTGGTGACTCAACAAGAACGCTATTCATTAGAAAAAACCATATGGGACAGATGGGATGTTTTGCCTTCCGATAAACCGTTTTTAATGGATTTAAAACTCAATAATGTCTTGAACTTCAACGAAGGGGATGTTCTTTTACAAGAAAACATGGATTCTTGGGGGCCTTATTGGAAAAACAATGATCAAATATTCTTTAGTCCATCAAAACAAAATGCGGAAATTGGCTTTTTACTACGATTTAACACGGCCTTTACAGGGAACCTTACCCTTAATATCACAACTTCTTATGATTCCGGTATTATTGAAATCCTGCTCAATAATAAACGCATCAGCCCAGAACCTGTAGATCTTTATACCCCGAACGTATACTTCAAAAAACTTGAGATCGATCATGTTTCATTCGAAAGCGGGAACAACATCCTATCCATTCAGGTTATTGGCAAAAATGAAAGATCAGCAGCTATGAAACTTGGAGTTGATACCCTCCAAATCACACCAAATTTAACTGATAAATAATACCGCTCCTCATTTGCAAGAATATCTGACCTGCTAGCACTTCTCTAATTCTTTAACTATGGCTGGGATATCAAAAGTCCGCAGATTTTCTATAAGAATTCTATTATCAACTCTTTTCATTACCCACGAATACACGATATCTGCCTGCCGATTTAAAGGCGCCTGCCACACAGGACTTACATAAAAACTTGGGAGCAGCAGATTTGAAATTGCTATGAACAATAATAATGGGTTGTACGCTATCGGCAGATATCGTGGAACCAGTAGTATAAAAATAAAGGTGTTCGACCAGAATCTGGTTGTATCATGAGCTATGAATAATAGCAACGCAGGAAGAAAAGCGGAAATTAGTAATAATAAATCGGCCCGATATTTATTAAAATCCTTTAGCAAAAAGAATATAAAAATAGGGATTAAAATAAAGGACATTCCATAGGCAGTAAAAAATCCAAATAAAAGAGGCTGTTGATTTAATTCAGAAAAAAGACCATTTTTTAAAATAATATCCGCGTAGAATTTCACCGTAAAATCGGAGTCATGGAAAAATCCAAGGTCAAACCGTATAAGGCCATAAATGATCAAAACAAGTAAACCGATGCCGACTTGACTTAGCGCTTGCTTCCTGTCTTTAAATATTTCCGGGGTAAAACGGCAATGATATAAACATATGAATGGAATATACGACACAAAAAACTCATGTGATAAAACCCCTAAAAGGACATATATAAAACAAACCTTAGGATCTAACATCGCAAGTATCAAGAATATATAACAATAAATATCCGGCCAACCATAGATCACATTATTATACAAGACGACGGGAAGCCCTGTTAATACCAAAGAAAGCAGGAATGCTGTTTTCCAATTTTTATAAAATAAGTACGCCCAAAAACATGCTAAGGTTAAAAATAAAATAGTGCCAATGATGGATAAAATATAATAATGATCGCCTTTAAGCCCTGTCAAATACCCGATGAGCGGTAATAAGATCCTGTAATGAAGTTGATTCCCTGGAGCCAATGGATGCAACGACATCTGTTTAAAAAAGAACGAGAATGCCAGATTATATTTATCACCCTGCAAAAAACAGGAAAGAAAAAAGGACACTGTGCCAAGTCCTGATCCTATCAATAGTGAAATAAAAAATATCTTTAATTTGTTCATGATTTATTATTTAATATGATTTTGATGCTCTCACTAATGATTTTCAGAATAACTTTGGGGCTTCCGCCTGTTGATCTTCCTGTTACTCTTGGATAATGTTTGACGGAAAATTGATACAATCTTAAAGATCGTGAATTTTTAAATAAACAATAAAGGATCTCAAAATTAATAATACCTCCTTTTGAGGATAAAAGCAGTGGCTCTAACAATTTTTTTCTAAAAATTTTAAACCCGCAATTAATATCGAATATATTTCGTTTTAAAAAGAAATTCGACGCTCGGTTGCCTAACGCCCCCAACACCAATCGATAAAATGAGTCCGATCTTTTTTGACGATACCCTAACAATACATCATACTCAAATCTATACGGCCAAACATCCTTCAATGAATCAATATGTACCTGATTATCTGAATCCATTAACAGGATCCACTGTTTCCGGGCGGATTTAATACCCGAACATAAAGCGGCCCCATAACCTTCATTTCGAACATGCGTCACTATTTTTAAATTTAATAATGATTGGCTCATTTGATAAAGAATTTCTGACGTACTATCTGTGCTTCCATCATTAACTGCAATAATTTCAACTTCACTATCTAATAGGCAAGTATTGTCATACACTTCTTGTATCACCCTTTTGATGATACCTTCCTCATTAAAGACCGGTAAAACAATACTTAGAGTATCTTTAAGATCACCCATATTCATTTTATTTACAATAAAGATTCATTGATTTTTATGATAAAACTGAAATACTAAATATCATGCATGCCAACGATCAAATCATAAGCCGTATTGAGAAATATTTCAGTTTATTTATACTTATTTGTTTTTCTGCCATTTCCTTGGGTTTATTCCTATGGGAATTAAATTGTTCCCAGTTATTTGATTACGCCTTCAATAATGCTCTCACTCCAACAGAACAATCACAAATTCTTCAAAGAATTATAATTTCTTTCCTATTCATAGCTCCCCTTTCTGTGGGGGCGATCATTAAATTTCCCGAAGGGCCAATAAAAATAGCCGTAAATATCCTATTAAAACTTGTCTCTTGTCTCTTCCTGATGCCCCTTGTTTTAAACAAAGCGCTTTGGAGATCCATTCCCATTATAATGATAGTAGTTATGTCGCTCCTTGCCCTTTATATCTTCTCCACAATAAGAAAAATTGAAATACCTTCTATTCCTTTCTTAAAGAATAATACCCTCATCCCTACGGCAGCTACATATACGGTCTTGACCTTATTGATACTGGGGTATGCCTGTTATTTTTCATATTATACTATTTTAAATCACTATAACTTAGGCACACAGACCCTTGATTTCGGTTTTTTCCAAAATGCTTTTGTCAATACGCTTCACGGTCATTTTATGAGAAACTCTTATATGAATGACGCGATCGTTTTTCGTGATCATGGCGATTTTATTCTTTTACTTTATTTACCTTTTTACTACCTCTTCCCCAGAGCGGAGACACTGCTTACTGTACAGAGCTTCTCCATAGCCTTGGCAGCGCTGCCTTTATTCTTTCTTTGCAAGAAAATACTTAAGTCAAATCTTACCTCGTTAATCATTGTCATCGCTTTCTTGTTACACCCTGCTAATCATAGTGCGAATTTCTACGATATACATCAATTTTCATTCCTTCCTCTATGTGTTTTTTGTGTTTTTTACTTTCTCGAGAAGAATAATCTCTTGGCATTCATAGCCTCAATGTTCTTTCTGTTAAGCATAAAAATGGATATGTTTGTAATATTGATCCTTATTTCATGCTTTACCTATTCCAATGACCATAAAAACCTAAGGTTGGCGGCTTATTGTTTTTCAGCTGGTATTTTTTATGGCCTCCTGTATTTCTTCGTCCTTTCAAAATGGGCATTATATTCCCACTGGTTCTATTACGCAGGCATCATGGTCGATAAATCGGCAGGCTTGGGAGAGATACTAAAAACGATCATCACAAACCCGATGTTTATACTCAAAACGATCTTAACACAAGACAGGATTCTATATTTTTGCCAGCTTTTTGGCCCCTTGCTGTTTATTCCACTCATACGCAAAAAGAATTACATATTATTTATCTATGGTGCTGCAGTTACCCTTTTAGGATGGCAGGCTTTACATGAAATATATTTTCAATATGTATGGCTTATTATCCCTTTCTTGTTCATTGGATTGATCTATGTTTTAAACGATCTTCAAATGAAAAATGTCAACATCTATCCCCTGCTTATAACCATTCTCTTTACTTCCTTCGTGTATAGCTGGCAATATGGAGCGGTCTTAAATAAAAAGTATTTTAGAGGGGGGTTTCATGAAATAAATTTCGTATTCTCTCCGGAAAATAAAAAACGGCTGGATTCGCTTAATGATTTCATCGCGCGTATCCCCACAGATGCCTCGGTATGCGCGTCTGAATTCCTTGCTTCCCACATGGGGGACCATCCAAATGTAAAAAGATTCAATGACTTAAGTCCTGAGCCCAGCTCATCGCTCCCCGAGTATTTACTCCTATTTGATCCTGATCAAGAAAGACCAGATCTTCAAGAATATTTAAAAAGCAAGAAAGGCTATAGGATTATTGGTCGACGGGAAGGGTTCCAATTATTAACCCGGCCCCTATTTCGTAAATAATTTTCCCCATCGGGATAACTTGCAAGCAGTATCGAAAATATACTTCCAATATAAATGAGGAATGCGATACTTTAATTGCAGCTTTTTAGCATTACTCACCACATGATCAAATAACTCCACATACATTTCGGCATACGGCCCTTTAGAGACATGCGATACCGCTTCATCGATGACCGAATAAAAATACGGGGATATAAGATGTCCGTAATGTTCCCCTAACATTTCTTTTTCAAGATTACCGAGTTTCATATGCTGGATCACGGGGGCGCCTATGGTGACCGCGTCATTCTTTAATGCCACGAGTGACTGGATCACATATCCGGCCCAAATATCATCAAATCGCCAAAGAGAATACCTGTCTGTGAATTTTTCCCACATCGGGAACTGATACATGATGGGCGATAGCTCCCGGATAAATCCGAAATTCATCGCACTGAATGGGAATTTTACAATATTTTTTGAATCGCCTATTCTAATGATCTGCTTTTTAAGAGAAGCTCCAGGGCGCTCTAGTTGGTAATCTTTAAACAGATACTTATCCATCGCATCGGTATCCAGGATCTTATCCCATAGGCCCATATGTAAAGCTACTTTGGCTTTTGTTTTCACCATTTTTTGCTTCTGATCGCAGCGCTCAAAATAAGGATAGCCCCGAGCGTATATTTTTTGATCTAATTTAAACAGGTCAATGGTATTAAACCAGCTGGGCTTAACGACAGTCTCCAGCTCAAGGGATTTGCCGAGCACAGAGTACTGTTCCATAAACCCTCCGCGGGTCATGCAGTCATCATCCAGAGAAAGGATGAATTTGTAGTCTGTGTATTTCCAAATATAATAAAAGGCAAAATTACGGCAGGCCGCTGTTTTATGCGGAATAAGATCATAGTTTGACTTCATTATCTTCTTCTGGTGCGCATAGTTAAAAACTTCCATCTGCTTTCTATTGGCTTTGATAGAACCATCCGTATCATCAATAATGAATATTTTTAATCCTTCCGGAATAAACTTAAGATATTCCAGATTGATTTCCCGGATAGACGGAATAACTAAAACCCATTCATTTAAATTCATCAGGCATCTCCTTTGATAGGTTTAAGTTTAATGCAACAAAGGGATAGGGTAAATATAAAAAAATTATATGAATTAAAACCAGAAAAACATTGATTTCAACTTTAGATGATATAATCTTTAAAGAATATGCAGACCAAACAAAATATGACCTGGTTGATCACCGGTGGTGCTGGTTTTCTAGGCCTTCATCTTTGCCGATTTCTTATTGAACAAAAACAACAGGTTATTTCTTACGACATTGCGGCGATCCCTGCCAACGAAAAAATTGACGGACTCATCGAGGTCACCGCAGATATCCGCGACGGTCTTGCTTTTAAAAAAGCTTTGCAAGGGGTCGATATAGTTGTCCATTGCGCCGCCGCCTTACCGTTAGCCAAACCAGAAGAGATCAATTCTGTTAATGCCCAAGGGGCTAACCTTGTTTTGGACTGCTCAAAGCAAGCGGGTGTCAAACGATTCATTTATATTGGAACAACAGCTGTTTATGGGATGCCCAAATTCCATCCTATCGATGAAGAAACTCCCCTGGATCCCATGGGATACTATGGTATAGCCAAGGCCAAAGCTGAAGAGTACCTTCAGCAATCTCAGGGCATTGAATGGATCATTATCCGGCCTAAAAGCTTTATAGGAACAGGCCGCCTGGGGATATTCCAAATTCTTTTTGACTGGATCGAGCAGGGGCGAAAAATTCCGGTTTTTGGTTCCGGGGATAATCGTTTCCAGCTTTTATGGGTTGAAGATTTAGTTGAGGCGATTTATAGAGCCGCTCTTTACGCACCTGCTTCTAACATTTACAATATAGGAGCTAAAGAATTTAATACGGTTAACATTGATGTGGGAGCGCTTCTTGAGGCCGCAGGGACAGGCAGTCGTCTATTGCATGTCCCATCTAAGCCTCTCAAATTTATTCTACGGGTCCTTGAAATGGTGCATCTTTCTCCGGTATACCGTTGGGTCTATGATACAGCCGATCAGGATTCTTTTGTCAGTATCCAAAAAGCAGAAAAAGATTTTCAATATTCTCCCCAATTCAGCAATCAAAAATCCTTGATCGAAACTTATCAATGGTATTTAAAGGACGGCAAGAAAATGTCTGAAAGTATCGGGACCGGCCATCGGGTGGCTTGGAAACAGGGAATTTTGGGAATAGTGAAACATCTCTTTTAAAAGGACTCCGTTGATGGCGCGACAACAA
>Ga0302320_10002730_pt1 | contig 41273 bp, 32 predicted proteins | sample Bog_T0_3_FD_202130 | JGI IMG/M metagenome (GOLD analysis project Ga0302320, IMG submission 202130) | Peat permafrost microbial communities from Stordalen Mire near Abisko, Sweden - Bog_T0_3 | ecosystem: Environmental > Terrestrial > Soil > Wetlands > Peat | place: Sweden: Abisko, Stordalen Mire... | reverse complement strand
CGCCCAGGGTTCTCTGCGGCCACCGCCGTCGCTGACGCCACGGTGGTCGTGGGCGCAACGAGCGGAGCCGACGCGATCACCGGCTCCGGCGCGCGAGCACGTAGACCGAAGTACAGCCCCGCTCCGATGAAGGCACCGCCGATCGCGATGCCGACACCGAGCGCGTTGCTCTTCGAGACGGCCGCTGCCACGACTTGCCAAGACTCAGGGCGTCGTCAGCTGCACGTACGCCTGTACGTAGCCCGTGTCCGACGAGCTGAGCTGAAAGTCGGTCGCGCCGTTGAAGTAGATGCACACGCCGACGACCATCGATGTCGCGGCGGGGGCTTGCACCGTGGCCGTCACCGGGAAGAACGACTCGGATCCCCCCAGGAGGTCGAAGTAGTCCTGCGTTGGGTCGTAATTGGTGTCGAACACCGTCGGCGTCGTCGACGTGTCCGGCGCCCAGCAGGGCTGAACTGCGGCCCAGAACTGGCTACCGCCTCCATTCCCGATGATCGCCGTTCCCGAGACGGTGAGCGTCTGGCTCGTCGTGGTGTTGCTCAACGTCGCCGGCGTGCTGGCAAAGATCCACTGGGACCCTCCGGTCCCCGGAATCGTGAACGCGAGGGGGCCCGAGATCATCGTCAGCGAGACGACGCCGCTCGGCCCCGTCGCGCCGGTCGCGCCGTTGACGCCCGTTCCGGTGGCGCCCGTTGCGCCGGTTGCCCCGGTCGGACCGGCGCTCCCCACGCCGTCGGCGCCGGTGGCTCCAGTCGGTCCCGTCGGGCCCGTGATGCTCAGGCCGTTCGAGCCGGTGGCGCCCGTCGCGCCCGTCGCGCCGTTCGACCCGGTGGGACCGGTCGGTCCCGCCACGCCATTCGCTCCCGTGGCCCCCTTCGCGCCGGCGGCACCCGCCGCGCCCGTGGGTCCGGCGGGGCCTGCGGCTCCGGTAGGACCGACGGCTCCTGCGGCTCCCGTCGCTCCCGCGGCTCCGGCAGCGCCGGTCGGTCCGGTGGGCCCGGCGGCACCCGTGGGTCCGATGCTCCCAGCGGCACCTGTCGCGCCGGCGGCTCCGGCGGCACCCGTGGGTCCCGCGGCTCCCACGGCACCGGTGGGTCCGATGCTCCCCGCGGCACCCGCCGCGCCGGTGGCTCCTGCGGCACCCGTGGGCCCCGCGGTTCCCGTTGCTCCCGCGGCTCCGGTCGGTCCGGTGGGACCTGCGGCACCCGTGGGACCGATGCTCCCCGCGGCGCCTGTCGCGCCGGTGGCTCCCACGGCACCCGTGGACCCGGTGGGGCCCACGGCGCCGGTGGGCCCGATGGCTCCCGCGGCACCCGTCGCGCCGGTGGCTCCCACCGCACCCGTGGGTCCGGTGGGGCCCACCGCACCTGTCGCTCCGGCGGCGCCCGTCGCACCCACGGCGCCCGTTGCACCCACGGCACCTGTCGCTCCGGCGGCGCCCGTCGCACCCACGGCGCCTGTTGCACCCACGGCACCTGTCGCTCCGGCGGCGCCCGTCGCACCCGCGACGCCCGTCGGCCCGGTCGCACCGATGGCGCCGGTCGCCCCCGTGGCTCCGGTCGTTCCCGTCGCCCCCGTGGCTCCGGTCGCCCCCGTGGCGCCGTTCGTTCCCGTCGCACCTGCCGTCCCGGTGGGACCCGTGACGCCGTTCGTTCCGGTCGGACCCGTGGCGCCGGTCGCGCCCGCAGGGCCTGTCGCGCCGGCCGTGCCCGTGGGTCCAATGAGACCGGTCGACGGTCCGACCCATTTGCCCGTCGCGTCGATGACCGGCATGTTGCCGATCGAGACGCTCGTCGGCGTGATGTCGCCGTTCACGTTCGCCGCGAGCATCGCGTAAGGGACCGAGAGGACCTCCTGGCGCGGCGTCATCTCCGGATCGGTGCCGATGGTGACGCCGAGGTAGCGCGTCGTGCCGTTGAAGATCGTGGCGCCGATCGCCGTGACCTCACCGAGGACCGCGGAGAAGTAGCCGTCGTCGAGCGTGACGTTCGGCTGCGTCTCGGTCCACAGGAGGTTGCCGCCCGTCGGAGCGTCGTAGATCGAGAACACGATCTGAATCTGGCCGGCGACGGGGTTCCCGCTCGCGTCGAGCAGGTGCCCTTGCTCCGCCAAGAGCTGCGGCACCGCAGCGGCTGCCAGCCTCCCGAACGCGAGTCCGGCGAGCACCACCACCGCCCCAGTCGCACGCCTCGCTCTGCCGACCATGATCGCTCTCCTCCGGTTCACTTGTTCGAGACGGACATGCCGCCGACGAGCTGGTAGTGCGGCGAGCTGAGCACCGGTGCCGTCGCCGGCGCGGTGGTGCCGACGAGCACGTAGTGCGTGCTCTGGCTCAGCGTCCCGCCGCCGACGAGACCCACCTGCGTGCCCTGGGTCGCGGCCGCGTCCGAGCCTGCATCCACGTGCGACGACGCCTCCGCGCCATCGAGCGCGGCATCGGCGAGCGGCGGGCTCGCGCCGTCCACCACGCCGCTCGCGTCGAGCACGACGGGCACGTTCACGTCGAACGAGGCGTCGAAGCCGATCCCGGGAGGCGCGAGAGGCACGGACGTGTCATCGCCGCCCAAGCAGCCCACCACGCCGACCGCCAATGCGAGCGACGTGCACACCACTGCCATGAGTTGTCTAATCAAGCGCCGCGACAAATCCCCTCCGACCCCGACCACACACGATGATGAACCGGGTGGGCTTCAGCAAGAAGAAATCTGCGTCCGATCCCCGTTCAGGTGCGCGACTGGACGACACCCGGCGACGATCGCGCGAGCTAGCCCGCGCTTGCCGCGCGCGCCTTTGCGGCTTCCGCGAATAGGCGCTCGGCCTCGTCGGCACCCGCGGCGTCACCCAGGTTGCGGAGCGCGAACCGGAGCACGTCGTACGGCCCCTCCCAGAGCGCCATCGGGTTGCGAAAGCTGATTCGAAGGACCTGCGCGCCGCACCCGCGGAAGCACCCCAGCGCGATCGAGGTTCGCGCCCACCACACGGCGTCCTGCATCTTCCCCCCGCGGTACGACGCGAACGCCGCCAACCACGCCAGCTCCGCGACGCCCGAGTGGCGCGCGAGCCCCGCGGCGCATGCGTCCACCGCGCGAACGAAGTCACCGAGGACGCACCAGCTCTCCGCTGCCCGATAGCAGGCCCACGCCGACTCTTCGTTCCATCCGCGCAGCGCGGCGCACGCTTCGAACGTTTCGATCGCCTCCTTGCGCTGGCCGAGGTTCTGGAGCGCGTCGCCGAGGTAGTAGAACCAGCGCGGCTGGTCCGGGTGCTTCGCGGTGTGCGCTCGCAAGACGCGCACGTCGCGCTCGAACTTCACGCGGAGCTGCTCCTCGTTCTTCGGCTTGTCGCGGAAGACGCACCGCTGGAACGTCTCGTAGCCGAACGACGCTGCCGGATAGGCCTCGTGCGTCGGCCCGTCGAAGCGCCCGGGGACCGGGAGCCGGAAGAAGCGCGGCTGCACGTAGATGCGACTCTCGTGGAAGATCATGAAGTGGCCGACCTTCGCGTTCTCGAGCGCGGCGCGGACGTCCTCGCCGCAGCGGTCGATGGTCTCGTCGGTGTCGACCATCACGGCCCAGTCGCCCCCCGCTTCGTACGCCGCCTGGAGGGCGAAGTTGCGCGCAGCGGCGAAGTCGTCGATCCACGCGAACTTCCGCTCGACGTACTTCTCCTTGGCGACCGCTCGCGCGACCTCGAGGCTGCGATCGGTCACGCCGGTATCGACGACGACTACCGCGTCGACCCAGTCGACGACGCTGGCGATCGCATCGCCGATGACGTCTTCGTTGTTTCCGGTCATCGTGGTCGAGACCAGCTTCATGCGTCGGGCTCCGTCAGGGGTCGTGCAGCGACAGCCACACCCCCACGGAGATACTTGCCACGGCGGCGCCGATCCAGATCATCGTCCATGTCCGCTTACTCAGCGCGAACGGGCGCGGCGGGGGAGGGGACGCGCGGGGCGGCGGTCGGGTCGGCGAGAGCTGCGTGGGCGAGCTGGGGAACGATGGAACCGTGGGGGCGTGAGCCGCCTCGGGGCGTACGGCGTCGGCATCGTCGGGCGCCACGCGCGCGTGCAGGATGGCGGCGGCGAGCTGGGCCGCAGAGGCGTAGCGCGCGCGTGGATCCTTCGCGAGCGCGTTCATGGCGACGGCTTCCAGCGCCTTCGAGATCCCCCGGTCGGGTGCGCGCTCGCGCGGCGGAGTCGGGCTCACCGTGAGGTGCGCGGTGAGCACGGCGAGCGGCGTGGCGCCGGTGAACGGCAGCGTCTGCGTGAGCAGCTGGTAGAGGATGACCCCGGCCGCGTAGATGTCGCTCCGCTCGTCGATCTCGTCGCCGCGTGCCTGCTCCGGCGCCATGTACTCGGGGGTGCCGCAGACCATGTTCTGCGCCGTGAGCACCGTCACGGGGGCGACGTCCCCGGAGACGATCTTCGCGAGACCGAAGTCCACGACCACGACGTGCGAGCCCCCCCGGAGGAGCACGTTGGCCGGTTTCAGATCGCGATGAACGACCCCTTGCTCGTGGGCCATCTTGAGCGCGTCGCAGATCTGGAGCATCACGTCGGTCACGCGGCTCATCGGCAGCGGACCTTCGCGCGAGATCACGGCGTCGAGCGATGGGCCGTCGATGCGCGGCAGCGCCATGTAGAGGAGCGTTCGGCTCGGATCGCGCGGGTCCACCAATTCGCCCGAGCCGAGCACCGGCGCGATGTGCGGTCCGTGGAGACGCGCCAGGATCTTCGCTTCGCGCTCGAAGCGCCCGCGGATCTGACGATCGCCGAGCAGGTGGCTATGAAGGACCTTCACGGCCACCCGCTCGCCGGTGATGGTGCGCGTCGCGTCGTACACCGTGCCGGCGCCCCCCTCGCCCAGCAGGCCGATGACCTCGAAGGCGTCGCCCAGGTGCGTCCCTGCACGGAGCGCCGGCAACGAGGGGTGCGATGCGGAGGGCATGCAGCCTGAGCCTATCTCGGCTCCGCGAACGCCCTTAGTTCATTTGCAAGCTGCACGTATCTTCGGAGACACGACGTCGACCGGGCTGGCGTCGAACTTCGCGGCGGGATCGCTCGCGCGCCACGCCGTGCACTCGGCGGCCGCCAGACCGATGGCGTCGAGCGCGACGTAGGCTTCGAGTAGTGCGCGGTGCACCGTCGCCTGCTGCTGGCGCGTCAGCTCGCCGAGCGCGAGCGCACGATTGCCACGTCCGACGGCGTCGACCCACCTCCCGCCGCGCACGTCGGCGAGGAGCGCAGGGAGCTCGACGTCGGCGCGCTTCTGGAGCTCGTGCGCGCTCCCCTGCCCCTCGATACGCTCGCGATCCATGGCGTCGCGCGCCTCGGCCTTGCCGCGCACGGTGAGCGTGAGATCGGGGAGCGCGACCAGCACGACCTCCCCGCGGTGGAAGGGGCCGGTCTTCCGGAAGTTGTAGGCGTCGATGACCCACGCCTTGTTCACGTCGCCCAGGTACCGGCCGGCGATCGTCATGTCGCTGTCGTTGTCGCCGGCGATGATCGTGAGCACCGCGGGGATGACGACCTCGCGCCCTTCCTCGGGCGGAACCCACGACTGCCCACCGTTCGCGCTGGCGAGAGCGTCGCATCGCTTCGTGTCGCCGAGCCACGCGAGGGCAAGGCCGTACCAGGTCTCGTTCGTCATCACGCGGTGGTACGAGGGGGCGGGAATCTCGAGGCGCATGCCGGGGACGATCGCGCTCCCGCCCACGACGTCGAGCGCGTTGTCGCCCGCGAGCACGTATTCGAGCTTGGGGTCGCCGTACACGCGCGCAGCGATCTGCGCGAGCGTTTCGCCCGGGAGCACGATGTGCGTGAAGGCGCGCGCGCGGTGCGGCGCGAGGAGCGCGAGCGCGACGACGAGCAGCGTGACGAATCGCTTCATGATCCACCGTCCTCCACGCGTGCGGCCCCGGCGCCCGCGTCCTTGTCCCCCGGAGTCGGGAGCTTCATCGTCGCTTCGAGCGTCGTCGTCTCGCCGGCCGTGATGACGACGACGCGCTTGTCCGGCGTCGCGCTCGGATGGGTGAGCGTGACGTAGTGCGTCCCGGCGGCGAGCGGGATCGCGCGGGCCATCGGCGTCACGTCGATGCGCTGCCCGTCGACGTTCACCTCCGCCCACGGCGTCGCCACGACGCGGAGCGCCCCCGCGTTCGGAGGGGCCAGCTCGAGCCGCTTGCTCCCCGCCTGCGCCGCCTCACGCTCGTCGCGCGCGTTCCACTGAAGCCACGTTCCTGCCAGCGCGAACACGGCCAGGATGACCCCGAAGCCGAGCATCGTCCCCCCGATGGGCACGCGCTTCTCCTCGACGAGCCAGCGATCGGTCCCCGGATCCCCCTCGGCAAGCCCGGCGGCCACGAGCGTCCGCACGACGATGGCCGGCGAGTGGTCGCTCGTCCGCGCGCGCACGAACGACTCGAGCCGTTCGGCCAGCTCCTCGGCGCTGGTGAAGCGGTCGGCCGGAAGCTTCTCGAGGCAGCGCATCACGATCCGCTCGAGCGGCCGCGGAACCTCCGGAGCCCGCTCCCGCAGCGGACGCGCGGGGTCGCGCCGGATCCGGTGCGCCGCGGCGCGCTTTTCCCCTTCGGCGTCCCCGGGTCGATCGAACGGCCGTGCGCCGGCGAGCAGCTGGTAGAGCACGACGCCGAGCGAGAACACGTCGCTCCGCGCGTCGACCGTCTCGCCGAGGATCTGCTCCGGGCTCATGTACGCCGGAGTTCCGAACGCCGCGTCGGTCTCGCTCTTCGGCGCCCGCACGAGCGGCTCGTCGGCGCTGGGGAGCTGCTCCCGCTGCGCGATCCCGAAATCGACGAGCTTCACGTCGCCGCGCTTCGACAGCGCCACGTTCGCCGGCTTCACGTCGCGGTGCACGACGCCGCGCTCGTGCGCGTGCGCCAGGCCGCGGGCCACCTCCAGCCCGATCGTGGCGGCGAACTCCGCCGAGAACCGCGCGCGCTTTCCGAGGACCGTCGCCAGGGAGACGCCGTCGATGAACTCGAGCACGAGCCACATCTGCGACTGCGTCTTCACGAAGTCGTGGAGGGCGACCACGTTCGGGTGATTCAAGGTCGCGAGGACGCGCGCTTCGCGCTCCAGCTGCGCGGCGAACGGCGACGTCGGCGAGATCGTGCTCTTCAGCGCCTTCACCGCCACCACGCGCCCGAGCGGCTCCTGCACCGCGCGGTACACGGTCGAGAGCGAGCCCGACCCGAGCTCCTCGAGCACCCGATACGGCCCGAAGGCGCGACCCGTCGCCGCCGTCACGTCGCCCGATCGAAGAGCGTGTGTCCGGTCATCGCCGCGGGCTGCGGAAGCCCGAGCAGCTCGAGCATCGTCGGGGCGACGTCGCAGATGCGCCCCGACTTCAGCGTCACGTGCGTGTCGGCGTCGTTCACGTAGACGAGCGGTACCGGGTTGGTCGTGTGGGCGGTGTGAGGCTGGCCCGTGGCGGGGTCCTTCATCAACTCGCAGTTGCCGTGGTCGGCCGTGATGAGGACGGCACCCCCCTTCGCGCGCGCCGCGTTCACGACCTTGCCGAGCGCGTGATCCACCGTCTCCACGGCCGACACCGCCGCGGTCATCACGCCCGTGTGACCGACCATGTCGGGGTTCGCGAAGTTCACCAGGATGAAATCGAACTTGTCGCTCTCGATCGCGCGCACCACCGTGTCGCCCACGGCCTCCGCGCTCATCTGCGGCTTCTTGTCGTACGTAGGGACGTCCTTCGGCGACGGGATCATCGCCCGCTCTTCGCCGGGGAACGGCTCCTCGCGTCCGCCGTTGAAGAAGTACGTCACGTGCGCGTACTTCTCGGTCTCCGCGCACCGGAACTGCGTGAGCCCGGCGCGGGCGATCACCTCGGGGAAGATGTCGACGAACGTCGGCTTGGGGAACGCGATGGGGAGCCCGAAGGTACCGTCGTACGTCGTCATGCAGGCGTAGCGGTTCGCGAAGGGGGGCGCGCCCTGCCGTGCGAAGCCGTCGAACGTCTGGATGGCGAGAGCGCGCGTGAGCTCGCGCGCGCGGTCGGGACGGAAGTTGAAGTGGAGGGCGGCGTCCTTGCCGACCTCGACCCCCGCGTACCCCTCGACGACGAACGGCTCCACGAACTCGTCGGTCTTCCCGGCCGCGAGCGACGCTTCGACCCCTTCGCGCGCGCTCTTCGCCTTCGGTGCGTCGGCGTGGACGATGGCTTTGTAGGCGCGCTCCACCCGCTCCCAGCGGTTGTCGCGATCCATCGCCCAGTAGCGCCCGGACACGACGCCGATGGTCCCTTTCTTCGCGCCCGCGTGACCGCCCGCCAGGTGCGCTTCCACCTGGGCCACATAGCCGGGCGCGGTCCCCGGCTGCACGTCGCGGCCGTCGAGGAACGCATGCACGACGACCTGGACGCCGCTCGCGGCGGCGAGATCGATGAGCGCGAAGAGGTGCGTGAGCGTGCTGTGCACGCCGCCGTCCGAGCAGAGGCCCATGAGGTGGAGCCTTCCGCCGGCGCTACGCGCCTTGGCGATGACCTCGCGCAGGATCTCGTTCTGCCCGAGCGTCCCCTCGGCGACCTCGACGTCGATGCGCGAGATGTCCATCTGCGCGATCCGCCCGGCGCCGAAGTTCAGGTGCCCGACCTCGCTGTTGCCCATCTGTCCGTCAGGGAGCCCGACGTCGCGGCCGCTCGTCGAGATGTGCGAGTGCGGGTACCGCGCGTCGAGCGCGTCCATGGTGGGCTTGTGCGCGACCGCGATCGCGTTGTCGGCCTTTTCCGCCCGCTCGCCGTACCCGTCGAGGATGACGAGGACCAGGGGCCGCGGGCGCTTTTTCGGGGCGTTTTCCATCGCGCGGGAACCATAGCGCATGCCGCTCGGGGCGGTCTTAATCGTGTAGGGTGCGCCGCATGCCGTGGACGGTCGCGCTCCTTCGAGGGCAACGGGTGCTCGCGCGCGTGAACGCCGACGGGTCGTTCGCCGCCGAGGGGGGACGGGTCGAGATTCGTTACAAGAAGACCGACGCGCGCGCCTACCGCGCCGGCGTCGGCAACCTGCAGCGCGTGGAAGGCGAGGCGCTCGTCGCCGACTCCGACGTCGTCGAGGGAGCCGAACCGGCGCCCAAGGCCGACGCCCCTGCGCGCGCTGCGAAGCACGCCGACGCGATGAACCCCACGACCTCGAGCGTCGACGGCTGGATCGCGTTCACCGACGGCGCGTGCTCCGGCAACCCGGGCCCAGCCGGCGCGGGGATGGTCGTCGTGCGTCCGGGCGGCGCGATCGTCGAGGGGTACGAGTTCCTCGGAGTCGCGACGAACAACGTGGCGGAGCTCACCGCGATCCTGCGCGCCGTGGAGGCGATCCCCGCGGACGCCAAGAGCATCCTCGTGCACACCGACAGCCAGTACGCGATCGGCGTCCTCACCAAGGGGTGGAAGGCGAAGGTCAACCAGGAGCTGATCGCGAAGACGAAGTTGCTCCTCGCGAAGCGCCCCCAGGCCCGCATGCGCTACGTGCCGGGCCACTCCGGCGTACCGATGAACGAGCGCGCCGACGAGCTGGCGCGCGAGGCGATCGAGCGAAGGAAGACGAAGCCGGTCGACGTCGGGTGAGCGCAGAGTCCGCGCGTCAACCGGCCTCATGACGCGTCCTGGATCACGAACGACACAGGTCTCGTTCGCGTCGCGGTTGCGGCCACGTCGCATTAATCACGTATCGTTGAACCCCATGCGGAACAGGATCGCGTGGAGCCTTGGGGTTTGCGGCGCGTTCGCGGTCATCGTCGTCGCCTGCGGCAGCAGCTCGAACGAGAACAACGGCGGCGCCGGCACTGACGGCGGGCTCGGTGCCGACGGAACCAACCTTGGCCTCGGCATCGGCGACGGACAGGCGATCCCCGACTCCACGATTCCGTGCGACGAGACCTGTCCCACCGGCCTCGTGTGCGTGCAGGGGCAGTGCGAGCCGCCGCAGCCGACCTGCGCGACGAACCAGGACTGCGAGTACGACTCGTACTGCAACGCTTCCGGTCAGTGCGTTCCGTACGGCTCCCCGCCGTCGAACACGACGAACGATCCCAACTGCACGCTCGCCATCGCGGCAGGCGCGTTCGCACCGGTCGTGTTCTGTTCGTTCCCGGCGCAACCTGGGGTCGACGCGGGTGGGATCGTGGATCCCTTCCCGACATACGTCGATGTTCAAGCGACGCCGATCGTCGTGAACTTCAACCAGGCCCCGGGGAGCGACTCGGGCACGAGCGGACCGCCGAGCATCATCGCGCCGTTCACGGTGCCGGTCCCGAACAGCTACACGGAGAACGCGGGCGTCATCCGCGTGCTCAACGGCACCAACTGCGCGCTGGAGGCCAACCTCGGCAACGGCGCGTCGGGCGTCACCGCGCCGATGCGCTCGTCGACCGCCGTGGCCGTGGGCGACCTCGATGGCGACGGCGTCGCCGAGGTCGTCGCGTACTCCGGCGATCTGTCGGTGGTCGCGTTCACACGGAAGGCGGGGGTGTGGAGCCCGCTGTGGAAGTCGATCAACGCGACGACCGATGGGACGACCGAGTTCACTGCCACGATCCTGAGCGGTGAGAGCTGGGCCGGCCCCTCCATTCACGATCTCGACAACGACGGCAAACCCGAGATCCTGGTCGAGGGGTACGTGATCAACGGGCAGACCGGCGTCCTCCGCGCGCCGCTCCCCGCCGACTACGCCACGTACAGCGTGGGGATTCCGCCCGTGGTCGCGGACCTCGATTCGAACGGGAAGGTCGAGCTCATCACAGGCGCGCACGTGTGGGATTTCGACGGCACGACCAACGCTTGGGTCGACGACCCCGCGTACTTGCTCACGACGACGACCCTCCCTGGATGGGCGGGGATCGCCGACTTCAACCCGTACGACGGCCTCAAGACCCCCGAGATCGCGATCGCCGAGACCTCGACGCTCTCTGTCTACAACCGCGATCACTCCGTCTTCATGGGGATGACCGCCATCTCCGTCCCCGGCGGCGGTGGCGGGCCCCCCACGATCGCCGACTTCGACGGCGACGGCCTCCCCGAGATCGGTCTGGCCGGCCAGGACTACTACACCGTCTTCGATCCCGACTGCCAGGCGACGCCGCGGACCGGTGGAAAGTGCGCGACCACCGGGACGAACGCTTGCGACAGCACCCCCGGCGCAGCCTGCCCCACGTTCGTCTTGTGGGATCGAAAGACCCAGGATCACTCGTCCAACATCACCGGAAGCTCCGTCTTCGACTTCCAGGCGACGGGTACCGCTCAAGTCGTCTACGCGGACGAGTGCTTCGCGCGCGTCTTCAACGGGCAGAACGGTGCGGTCCAGTTCTCGCAGTACCATTCGTCCTGCACTTGGCTCGAGAACCCGATCGTCGCTGACGTCGACGGCGACTTCCACGCCGAGCTCGTCGTTCCGTCCAACGTGGCATGCGCACCCGGCGCGCTCGCGGACGGGATCGATTGCAGCGGCTCGCTCGATACCGCAGACACTGACGGCGGCGTCGGCGTCGACATCACGTTCGTCGGCGAGCAGTGCCAGCAGAACGGCGACTGCGTCTCGGGTGTCTGCGACGTGGGCTACTGCCGATGCGTGACGAGCGCCGACTGCTGCGCCCTCGCGAACGGCGCGGCATGCATCGAACAAGGGCTCGAGTGCGCCGTTCCTCCTGCAGGAACGCCGGGGGTCGGCAACACGTGTCGTGCGCCCCACCCGCACGGCGTGAGCGGCATCACCGTCTACAAAGACGCCAAGAACCGCTGGGTGCGCTCGCGCACCATTTGGAACCAGGACGCCTACGCGGTCACCAACGTGAACGAGAACGGCACCATCCCGAGCACGAGCACCTGGGCGTCGAACTGGACGACCCCGGGCCTCAACAACTTCCGGCAGAACGTCCCCGGCGAAGCGAACGGCCAGTCCATCGGCGACCTGACCGCGCAGGCCGGGCCCAACTTCGTCTGCCAGGGGAGCACCGCCGTCCTCGACGCCCCCATCTGCAACCGCGGCACGGCGCCGGTCGGCGCGGGCGTCGTCGTCGGCTTCTACGACGGTACGACGAAGATCTGCACCGCCACGACCACGACCGCGCTCGCCGTCGGGCAATGCGAGGTCGTGGCGTGCTCGTGGGCCTCGCCGCCGACGTCGGGCGGAGGCGCCGTGAACATCACGGTCGTCGCCAATGATGGCGACGGCATCCCGGTTTGCGACACCGAGAACAACAAAGGGCTCGTCGAGAGCGTCTACTGCGGACAGGCGCAATAAGCGCGCACGAGTGGATCGGGCCGTCGCTCGCGGCTAACGTGGGCCCGGCAAATGCCCAGCATTTTTCGCCCCGGTCTGTTGGAAGGACACGTCGCCATCGTCACCGGCGGTGGTAGCGGTATCGGCCTGTCGATTGCGCGCGCGTTCGTCGAGCTCGGGTGCAGCGTCGCCATCGGGGGGCGCACCAAAGAGAAGCTCGACCTCGCGCGCGTCGATCTCGAGTCGCGCGCGGCCGAGTACAAGAGCGGCGCGCGCGTGTTGGCCGAGACGTGCGACATCCGCGACGTCGAGCACGTCGCCCGATTCGTCGACGCGGTCGAGCGCGAGCTCGGCCCGGCCTCGATCCTGGTGAACAACGCGGGGGGACAGTTCCCCACCGCGGCCGAGCACCTCGCCACCAAAGGGTGGGACGCGGTCGTGCGCAACAACCTGAACGGCACCTTCTACGTCACCCACGCGGTCGGCACCCGCCACATGCTCCCGAAGAAGCGCGGGCGCATCGTCAACATCATCGCCAACATCGCGCGCGGCTTCCCCGGCATGGTCCACACCGGCGCCGCGCGCGCCGGCGTCGAGAACATGACCAAGACGCTCGCGGTCGAATGGGCCCCCTTCAACGTGCAGGTGAACGCCATCGCACCGGGCACGATCCGGTCGTCGGGGACCGACCGTTACCCGCCCGAGCTGGTGGAGCTGAGTCGCCAGAAGACCCCCGCCAAGCGTCTCGGAACTCCCGAAGAAGTCGCGCAGCTCGCGGTCTACCTGGCGTGCGACGCGGCCCAGTTCGTGACCGGCGAGTGCTGGTACATCGATGGCGGCTCGCACCTGTGGGGCGACAACTGGATCTTGCCGGACAAGCCGGAAGAACCGTTGCCCCCCGCGATCGCCAAGCTCGCCGAACGGTGACGGGCGTGGGGGACGACGGCCGGCCTGACGAGCTCGCGCGCAGCGACGCCCCGTCGACGCTCAAGCGCGAGTCGAGCTCACCCCCGGCGGCGCCCGCGCCCGACGTGTCGATCGCGAAGCCCAGGACGCGCACCCTCTGGGCGCGCATCGCAGGCGAGGCGCGCGAGTACTTCGGCGACGAGATCACGTTCGGCATCGCGGTCGTACCGTTCTGCTTCCTCTCGATGTTCCTCTTCACGCGCAACCCGCTGAAGACCAACTTCATCTTCGACGAGCAGGAAGCGCTGCTGGCGAACCCGTACGTCCGCTCGATCGCCGATGCCCACCCGCACTTCCTCTGGCGCGACGCCTTCCGTCGCGACTTCTGGGGGCGCCCTCCCGAGCACAGTATCGGCTCGTACCGCCCGATCCCCGACCTCCTGTGGCGTGCGCTCTGGGCCATCGGCGCGCGCGATCAGACGCCGTTCCTCCACCACTGGGTGAACGTGCTCCTCCACGGCGTGAACGGCGCGCTCGTGGCGTTGCTCGTCCAGCGCGTCACGCGCGATCGGCTCGCCGCGTGGCTCGCGGGAACGCTCTTCGTGGCCTGCGCCGTTCTCACCGAGGCCGTGAGCGGCGTCGTCGGGATCGCCGACGTGCTCGGAGGGACGGGCGCGCTTCTCGCGCTGATGGCGATCGCGCTCCGCGCCGAGCTGATGATGCCGGCACTGTTTGCCGCGACGCTCTTCGGCCTCTTCTCGAAGGAGAGCGCGCTGTGTGTCGTCCCGCTGGTCCCCTTCGCCGCGCTGGTCGTATCGCCGCTCTTGCACGACAAGCCGCGGCGTATCCCCCGCGCGATCATGGCCGCGGTCGCGACGGGCGCCGCCTTCGTGCTCTACGTGCAGCTGCGAAAGCACTGGTTCCCCGCGCCGCTCCCGGCGGAGCTGAGCAACGATGCGATCGCCGCGAAGCACGGGCTCTCGAAGTTCTACGCGCAGATCCTCCGCTGGTACGCCCAGCCCGCGCTCCCGCGCGACCCGCTGAACAACCCGCTCGTCGGCGTGCCGGTGCCCACGCGTATCGCCGGGGCGATGCGCGTCTACGCGCGCGGGCTCTTCCAGGTCTTCGTCCCGCTCCATCTGTCGGGCGACTACTCCGCGCCCCAGGAGCCGGCTCCGGATCGCCTGGTGTTTCCGGAGAGCGTGGCGGGGGCGCTCCTCATCGTCGGACCGCTCCTGCTCGCCGCGTGGCTCACCATGCGCAGCTGGGCGCGGGGCGCCGTGAAGGCGGACGAGCCGACGACGCTCCGGTCGCGCGACGGAGAGGGGCCCGACTTGTCACCGGTCATCGCGGTCGCCCTGGTGTGGATCGTCGTCTCGTACTTCCCGGTGTCGAACATCCCGGTCGTCCTCCCGACGGTGCGCGCCGAGCGCTTCTGGTACTTCCCGGCGATCGCGATCTGCCCGCTGCTCGGCCTCGTGTTCGCGAGGATGCTGCGCTGGCCGAGGAGCGTGAGACGCCCGGATCTCGTGGCCGCGCCGTGGCTGCTGTTCGGCGCGTTCCTCGCGTCCCAGTGCATCGCTGCCCGCAAGCACGCCAACGACTACGCCGACGACCTGACGTTCTGGAACGCCACGCGCCACGCCGTCCCGCGGAGCGCGAAAGCGCACCTGAACTACTCGGTGATGCAGGGAGCCCGCGGGAACCTCGAGGAGCGCCTGGTGGCGAATCGTGCGGCGCTGGCGCTGGCGCCCGACTGGCCGATGGCGAACGTCTACCTCGGCGACACTCTCTGCCGCCTGCACCGCCCCGAGGAGGCGTGGCCGTTCTACGCCCACGGGTTGGCGCTCTCACCGAACGAGTCGGGCCTCGTGGGTCTCGCCGTCCAGTGCTTGTGGGATGAGCACGCGCTCGAGCCGGGCACTCCGCACGAACCCCCGGGCGACAACGAGCCGATCGACGTGGCCCTGGCGCAGGCGCTCGACCCGGGGTCCCCAACGCGCCGCGCGCTCGTCGAGCTTGCCGACAAGAATCCAGGCTCGTGGCTCGACATCATCGTCCGCGACACGCTGGCCAACGGCGCAACGCACAACGGCGTCGACCCGAAGTACCGCCCGCGCAGCTACAACGAGGGGCCGAAGGCCGAGTAACGCGCTGTGATATGGAAGGCGCCGATGACCTCGGACTCGATCGTCGCCCCCTCGCGAGCCTCACGCTTGCCGCGCGGGGCGTCGCGCGCGCTGGGCGCTACGGGTCTCGCGGCGACGGTGGGTGCCGCGCTCGTCCTCGCGCTCAGGTACGCGCCGCACGCGGCGGACGCCTTCGTCGCGCGCAAGCACTTGAACCAAGCGTCGACCGACGTCGCCTACTGGACCTCGTCGGACCCGCTCAGCGGCTTCGTCACTTACGGTCTCTCGCTGGCGATCGTCTTCGCGGTCGTCGCGGTCTACGCGCTCCTCGATCGACTGGCGTCTCGCTGGCTCGCCGCGCGAATCGCCCTTCCCTGCGTGGCGCTCCTCGGGCTCGTCTACGAGTACCGGCACCAGAAGCTGACGTACCCGGGCCCCGTCCTCCTCGGAACGCTGGCCATCTTCGCGGTCCTTCTGGCGGGGCATCGTGGCGGTGGCGGCGCGCGCGTGGCAGCGACGTCGCCGCGCGGGACGGCGGCGTTCGTGATCGCGTGCGAGACCGTCGCGCTGGCGTGGGGCGGATGGCTCGTGACCGTGAACGGTGGCCTCCACGACGCGTGGATGGCGGTCTTCTTCGCAGTGAGCTTCGCAGGGTGGCGGGTGCGCACCGCCCTCGACGCGAAGAGCCCGACCGCGCTCGCGGACGAGGCGGTCAGCGGGCTCCCGCTTCTCGGCGCTCCGCTGCTGGGTCTCTTGCGCGCACCGTCGCCGTGGCTGGTGCTGCTCGGCGTCTTGTTCGCGGCCGCGCTCCGCACGCTGGCTCGTCGACGTTCGCTCCGTTTGCCCGACTGGGCATCGTCGGTCGCGGCGCCACTCGCGGTCACGTCGATCTTCGTCATCCCGCTCGGCATGCGCGATCTGCCGACCGTGAGCCTGAAGGATCACGAAGGGCAGCACCTCGGCTGGATCAACAGCGCGCTGCACGGCAAGATGCTCATGGCCGACGCGAGCACGATCTACGGCCCCGTGCGCGAGTACCTGATGACCGCGTGGTGCCTCGTGATGGGGACCACCGTGCTCCAGGTGCGCGTCTCGTTCGTGCTCCTCAATCTCATCGGGCTCGCCGCGCTGCTCGGCGTGGGCTGGAAGCTGATTGGACGCAACGTTTGGCTCCACGCCTGGTACGCGCTCGGTCTCCTTCTCTACACGCCGCTGTGGACGATGCTCGTCTACAAGACCGAGGTCTCGCTCGGGTGGGCGGATCTCGCGCGCCCCGGCTGGGCCGTGCTCGCCATCGGAGGAGCCGTCGCTGCGCTTCGCGACCTCGACGGCGCCGAGCTGACGCGCGCGCGCATGCTCCGCATCGGCGCTTGGGGGGGCGCGACGCTGCTGTCCGTGCTGTACAGCCAGGAGCAGGGACTCTGCGCGCTCGGGGCCGTGCTCGTCGCCGCCGTGGCGCACCCTCTCCTCACACGTCGCGGCGTCTGGAAACGTCGAGGTCTGGTTGCCGCTGCGGGAACGGGCGCCTACGCGGGAGGCTTCGTCGTCGCGTCGCTCCTCTGGCTGCTGGCCTACGCGACGCGCGGACGCGCCCACCTCTTCTGGAGCACCTTCGTCGAAGGGACCGCCCTCGGCGCGAGCGGGGCTTGGGGTGCGTACCCGTTTCCGATCCACGCCGACTCGTTCACGTCGTTCGACAAGCTGATCAGCGGGGCGGGCCAGGACGGCGGCATGGCCTACGAGTACCTGGTCGGCCCCGCGGTCTACGTCCTCGCCGGCGCGGCGCTCCTGGCCCGTGCCGCGCGTGGACGTTGGAACGATCGGGCGACGCTGATGCTCGCCATCGAGCTGTTCGGCATCACGTCGTTTCGCGTCGCGATGCACCGGTCCGACGTCTTCCACCTGCTCTCCTCGACGGCGCCCGCGGTCATGCTCCTCGCCGCGCTCGCCGCCGACGCCGCTCGTTTCGCCCCACGCCTCCGCGCGCGCCGATTCGCGTTGCCGCTCGGGTTGGCGCTGGTCCTCTCGTTGATGCTGGCGACGTTCCGGCTCACGTTCTTCAGTCGCCTGCGCGATCGCATCAACATGATCGTCCTCGCGCAGGAAGTTCCGGCGAAGGGACCGAAGTACGTTCACCCCGACGTGCCGCGCGCGGGCGACGTCTTCGTCCCGCAGGGCATGGAGCAGGCCGCGGCCTACGTGCGAGCGCACACCAAGCCGGACGACCCCATCTTCTGCCGCATCGCCCCGATGATCGGTCCCGAGATGTACTTCCTGGCCGACCGCCGCGACCCGACCCGCTACGACATGCTGGCCGAGCTAGCGACCTACTCCATGCGCCGCGAGGCGCGTGCCGAGCTGGAGGCGGATCCGCCGGTGCTCGTCGTCGGCTCGTCGGCGAGCGCGGGTCCCGAGGTCGATGGGTTCCTCACTCCGTGGAAGACCGTGCAGACCTTCGAGGGGATTCCGGTCCAGGCGCGCCCCTAGGGCGCGACTCGCCGGTACACGCGTCCCCAGTCCTCGACGTTGAGCGAGCCGATGTCTTCCCAGCCGGAGCTCGGCTGCTTGAAGGCGTTGCAGTCAGCGTCGCCGTGGCGGCAATAGACCCACCGCGCGCCAAGCTCCTTCGCCTTCGCGAAGTAGTCGACGCCGCGCTCGACGTAGATCAGCTTGTTCGAATAGTCGTCGTTCCAGAGGAGCGCCGGCCACTGGATGCCGTCGTTGAAGAGGACGATCTCGCCGGGCTTCAGCTTCGCCCGCTCGAGGCCGACCTCGCGCGTGACCGGCGAGCCCGAGTCGCGCCAGAGCGTCTTCGATACCATCGCCGTCGGCGTGGCCTCGCGCGCCGGATAGGGGATCGCGGCGAGCTTCGCCAGCTCGCTCGGCATCCACCACCACCGCGGCTTCACCCAGTAGAAGACCACGAGGCTCATCACGCACGCGGCGGCGACGGCCCCTTCGCCGAACACGCGCCACCGCGCCCGCCCGCTCCAAAATGCGATGAGGCAGGTGAGCGCCGCCACGTTGGCGATGTGGTAGCGCGCCGACCAGAGCGCCGGCGACGTGTAGACCTGCACGATCATCGGGAGCGAGACGAGCAGCGCGTTCAACGCGTCGGGCGACTTCCACGCAGGCACTCGAAACAAGCGGCCGAAGAGGTCGCGACCGCTCGAGAGCAGCACGCCGACGAGCGCCAGGGCGCCGAGCGGAAAGACGACCCACGCGACCGCGAATCCGTAGTCGTAGAGCTGCCCCTTCGGCCCCAGCCCGGAGACCGAGTAGGGGATGCTGAAGAGGTCTTCGAGCAGATCGCGCCACGGCATGTTCATGTCGAGCGCGTTGGGCGCGAAGGACACGTGAGGCAGGTGGATCTTGTACTTGTCGTTGTCGTAGGCGAGGTCGGGCCAGAACGGATTCTTGTAGTGGATCCAGTTGCGCCAGTAGACGGCTGCGGCCATTCCCAGGATCAACGCCCCGCCGCCGACCTGCGTGCCCAGGCTCCGCAGCCGGAAGCCGTGATGGCGGATCAGACGTACGAGGGCGATGACGGTGACGACCGCCGCCGGGGGGAGCGCGAGCACCTTCGACCCGATGGCGAGCGTGATGCACAACGCGGCCAACCAAGCGTCGACGAGCCGGAAGACGGGGCGCGTCGCGTAGTGCGTCGCGGCGAGGACGAAGAACGCCACGTGGATGTCGATGTAGATGCTGTCGAGCAGATACGACGCCGTGGGCATCAGCATCACGACGGCGGTCCACCCCATGCAGCTGAGGACGTCCTTCGTGTACCGCCGCGCGATCACGAACGTCGCGTACATGAGTCCCGGCGCGATCAAACTGTTCGCGAGCTCGAGAAGCCGGCGCCCGGTGAAGATGACGAACCAGAGCTGGAACATCTCGCAGAAGCGCGGATAGCCGTTCGCTTTCTGGAGATCGGGCGGGAGATCGACGGGCGAAAATCCGTGGTTCTGGATCGTGAAACCGATGATCGGCTCGTGGTACCAGAGCGCGTCCCACTGCCTCCACGACGGCGTAAAATACGAAGCGATCCCGACGTAGACGATGAGAAACGCCACCAGGGCGAGCGCGAGCGTCACGACGCTTCGTGCGCGGGTCGCGATGGCGAGCCCCTCGAAGGGGAGCGTCACGATCAGCACGACGCCCGACGCCACCTCGCGAACGGATCTGCCGATCGAACCCCGCCACGACGCACCCACGAGCACGCTCGTGGAGAACGCGGCCGACAGGAGCGCCAGCGGCGTCGCGCTCAGGTGGTGGGTGAGGCCGAGCGCGTAGATCGGTGCGCCGATGATGGCGTTCCAGACGATGCAACTCGTCAGCGCGAGCTCGGTCCGTCCCGCGGGCTTCGTGCGGAGCGCCACGGCGACGGAGGCGAACGCCGCGAGAAGCGTAAGGAACGCTAGGAGAACCCACCTCATCCTGAGGACGCGCAGACTAGCGCGGTTTTCGCGGCGACGAGTGGCCACGAAACGCCTCGTTCCATTGTCGCGACGTTTCTTTTAGCGTCCGCCGCGTGCACCTCGCTCATGCGCCGCGGCAGATCGGGCGGGCGTTGGGGCTCTCGGCTGCGCTGATCCTCGCGCTCCTCGCGTCCGCACGGTGGGTCCCCCGATTCGTCGCGCTCGTCACTCCGCGGTTGTGGAACGCAAAGCTGGCGTCGGAGGTCCTGTGGGGGCGCCTCGAAGGGGCCGACGAGAAGGTCGGTGTTTCCCAGTTCGTGGCGTTCGTGGCGACGATGGCGCTCGTCGTGGCGATCACGGCGTCGTACGCGTGGCTCCGGACGCGCGCGGAGCGGATGCGGCCCCTTCGGTGGCCGGCCCGGGTCCTCGACGTCGCCATGGCGGTCGTCGCGCTCGTCGTGACGAGCCGGGCGTCGGCCTTCGAGGCGAAGCTCGCCGCGGCGGTGCTCGTGGTGAGCACAGGCACCTTGCTCGGGTACGGAGGGACCGCGCACGAGGCGCGCCCGTCGACCGAAAGTGCGCGGACGGGGTTCGTGCTCGTCGCCGAGGCGATCGCGCTCGGATGGGGTCTCTGGCTGACGGGGCCCCGCTCGCTGGGGCTCGCCGTCCCGTACGCATGCCTCGCCGCGCTCGCCGCGGCATGCATCCGCGCCGGCGCCGCGCGCACCGAACGCGACGCCCGCCGAAGCGCCCTGGCCGGCGCTCCCCTCCTTCTGTTGCCGCTCGTCGGCCTCGCCCGCGATCCCTCCCTGGCATGGGTCTTCGGCGCTTCTTGCGCTTCGCTCGTTGCCTGGGTCGCGCTCGGCCGAAAGAACCGCCTGCTCGGGACACGCTCGTCCGATCTGCTCGTCGTCGCCGCAGCCACCGCGCTCACGCTTCTCCTGTGGCTGCCCTATCGCTTCCGCGAGTTCCCGACGGAGGACAACCAGAAGCACGAGGCCCAGCACCTCGGATGGATCGCCAGCGAAGCGTTCGGGAAGTTCCTCTTCGCGGATGCCGGCTTCTTCTATGGGCCGCTTCGCGAGTACATGCTCGGCATCGTCGCGTGGGCGTTCGGCGGCCTCACGATCGACCACGTTCGTCTCGCGCATATCGCGCTGAACGCCTTCGGCGCCGCGTTGTTCCTCGGCGCAGGGTGGATCGTCTCCGGTCGGCGCGTGTGGCTCTTCCTCTTGTGGTGCTACCTGCTGCTGACGCGGTCACCGCTCCGCTTCTTCCTCGCCTATACGAACAACATCAATTTCGGTTGGGCCGACGTGGCGCGTCCGGCGACCGCAGCGGTCGTCGTGCTGGGCGCGATCCACGCTCTCGAGCACGTGGACGAGCGACGCCAATCGCTCCGCGGCCTCGTGGCCTGGGGCATCGCCACGGGAGCCGCCACCCTCTACAGCCAGGACTCGGGCATCGCGGCCATCGGCGCCGTGTTCTTCGCGCTGCTGGGCGACGCGCTTCTCCGGCGCCGTGGTCTAACGCTGCGCGCGAGGCTTCAGCGGGGCGCGCGCACCATCGGCGCTTTCCTCGCGGGGGTCGCGTCGCTTCTGGGAATGTTCGTCGCCGTCTACGTTGCGTTCGGCCGCGGACGAAGGCTGCTCGACGCCTGGCATTTTCTGGCCGAGGTCGGCAGCGGCACTTTCGGTGCGAGCGTCTACCCGCTCTCGCCGAACGACTTTCGCTCGTCCGAGAGCCTCTTCGGGGGGACGGACATCTACCACGGGCCGCGCTTCGACTACGTCCTCCCGCTCGCGCTTCTGGTCCTGGGCGCGGCGGCGATGGTGAGCGCGATCGTCTACCGCGGGTGGTCCGCGCGGACCACCCGCGTGGCCGGCGTCTTTCTCTTCGCCTGCGCGCTCTTTCGCTACTCGCTCTACCGCGCAGACATGTGGCACATCACGGGCGGCGCGATTGCCGCCTACCTGCTCGGCATCGCGCTCATCGCGGACGCGACATCGATCCGCGTTCGCCTCGGCGGCGTGCGGCGCAGCTTCTCGCCCACGATGGTTCTCTTCCTCGGCCTCTCGCTGTACGGGATCCTCGAGCAGGAAGACGTCGGCGGCTTGTCGGAGAGAGCGCGTCGCATCGTCTCCGGTGAGGAGCGCGCGTCGCAAGGACCGCGGGTCGTCAATGCGCTGCCGCGCGCGGGCGACGCGCGGATCTCGCCGCACACCGTCGCGCTCGTAGACTACGTCCGCGAGCACACGTCGCGCGCCGAGCCGATCTGGGTCGTGACCGACTTCATGACCGGCGGAGAGATCTACTTCCTCGCTGATCGCCGGAACGCCACACGCTACGACGTCTGGAGCGAGGCCATCACGCACCGGGAGTTCCGCCTCGCGCTCGAGGACATCGAGCGGGACCCGCCGATCCTCATCGTCGGCCATGGATGGAAGGAGTACTCGCCGGAAATCACCGACTACGTGAACCAGAACTGGCGCCTGATCGACAAGGTCGACGGTATCGACGTGCGTCGTTACGAGCCGAAAGTCGGCGCCGCTGCCGCGGCTTCGGCGCACTAGCCTCGACCGTATGGGGCGTCTGGGCTAGGGTTCGGCGGGTTTTTTGAAGGGGCTTTCCCAAAGGAGCGGTCGGTGCGCGTCTTCGTCGTAGGTGGTGCGGGTTTCATCGGAAGTCATCTCGTCGATATCCTCGTGCAACGCGGGACGGTGACGATCTTCGACAACATGTCGGTCGGGAAGATCGAGTTCATCCAAGGGGCGCTCGACACCGGCCGCGCCACGCTCGTCCGCGGCGATGCGCTCGACCTCGCGGCGGTCACCGCCGCCATGAAGGACCACGACGTCGTCTTCCACCTCGCCGCGAACCCCGAGGCGCGCTGGGGTCTCGAGCGCACGCGCCTCGATCTCGAGCAGGGGACGATCGCCACCTACAACGTGCTCGAGGCGGCGCGCCTCAACGGGGTCAAGCGCTTCCTCTTCTCCTCGAGCGGCACGGTCTATGGAAACGTCTCGGAACCGTGCGGCGAGCTGGACCTCGGTCACCTCCCCATCTCGCTCTACGGAGCGAGCAAGATCGCCGGCGAGGCGCTGGTCGCGGCGTACGCGGAGTGCTTCGGGATCCACGGCTACATCACCCGCTTCGGCAACGTCGTCGGTGGCCGCGGGACGCACGGCGCGATTCTCGACTTCTGCAAGAAGCTCAAGGCGCACCCCGAGTTCCTCGACGTCCTCGGCGACGGGGCGCAGGCCAAGCCCTACCTGCACGTGACCGACTGCGCGGCCGGGATGCTCCACGTGCTCGACCACGCGAACGGCGAGCGGTACCCCGCCATCTACAACCTCGCCCCCGCCGATATCACGAGCGTGAAGCGCATCGCCGAGCTGGTCGTCGCCGCGTCGCCCTATAAGACGGCGCGCATCGAGTTCGGCAAGAGCGCCCAGGGGTGGCCTGGCGACGTCCCAAAGTCGCGGGTGAAGCCGGAGAAGCTCGCTGAGCTCGGCTTCAAGGTTCGCTACACGTCGGACGACGCCGTCGCGCTCGCCGTCGCGCAGGTCGCTCGCGAGGTATTCGGCTCATGAAAGCAACGTCTTCCCACGAAGAGCCGCGCGTCAGCTCCGCGAACGGCACGCCGCATCCGGTCGAGCATCGGCCCGCTGTCGCGCACCCGCTCGACATGGAGCGCGCCGCATACTCGTACGTCGAGCGCGCGAATCCCGCGATCCGGTCGCTCTATGCCAAGCACATCGCCGCGCACAATTCGTCGCCGCGCGTACTCGACATCGGCTGCGGTTGTGGCGCCAACGACCGCGAGTTCAAGAAGATCACCCCCCAGGCGCACATCGTCGGGATCGAGCCCAACGCGCGCGCCGCCGAGCTCGCGGGGCGCGTCTGCGACGAGGTCTTCCAGGGGATGCTCGAAGACTGGCTGAAGCGCGACGTGCGCGAGCCGTTCGACCTCGTCGTTCTCTCGGACGTCCTCGAGCACATCGCCGATCCCATCGCGTTCCTGCGTGCGCTCGCCCAGGCGCCGTCGGTGCGGCACGCGCAGTGGATCATCTCCGTGCCGAACTACGGCGTTTGGTACAACCGCCTCCGCACGCTTCTCGGTGTGCAGGGGTACTCGTGGTCCGGCATCTGGGACCGCACCCACCTGCGCTTCTTCACACGGAGCTCGATCCGCAAGCTGCTCACGTACTGCGGTATGGAGCTCCTGGACGACGCATGCACGCCGTCCATCGTGCAGTCGACCGCGCCCATTCTTCGCAAGGCCTTCGAGCGCAACGTCTCCGAGGGAGACCACCTCGCGCTCGCCGACTCGCGCGCCTACGCCGCCTACCAGAAGGCGATCGAGCCGGTCGAGTCGCTCGTGTGCGAGACCTGGCCCGCGCTCCTCGGCCTGCAGATCGTCCACCTCACGCGATTGCGGTAGGGACACGCGGTGCAGACTCCGTACACGCAGAGTCCGCAGGACGCTTTCATCATCGCCGAGACTGCGACGGCCGCAGCGCTCACCGCGCTCGTTTGGTACCGGCAGCTCCGTCCGCGTCTGGCCTCCTGGCTACTGATCGCGGGAATCTGGGTCGTCGCGGTCCTTCCGGAGGGGCTCGAGTTCCTCCGCGGCATCGGCCAGACGCTCCCCCCTACGGCGTTTGCGACCTCCCTCCAGCTGGGTGCTGCGCTCGCCACCGCGGCGATGCTCGTCACGCGCCCGCGGTGGATCGTCGTGCCCGCCCTCCTAGGCGAGCTCGGCCTCTCGTGGCTGGTCAAGCACGTCACCGATTCGGACGTCGAGCTGTCGGCTCTCCACCTCGCCTGGTTCGGTCTCCTCCTCGGCGTTCACCAGCGCTTCGACGAGAACCACCCCCCGGCGGTCGCGACCGCCCCATCGGACGAGCGCTCCTGGTTCGCTCACGATCTTCTGCTCGCGGGCGCCGCGACGCTTCTCGCTCTGTTCGTCAGCAGCGTGGTCGAGATGCGCGCGTGCGACAGCGCCGACGAGTGGGCGTACACCTACCAGGCCGCGGTCTTCGCCAAGCTCCACGCGTATGCGCCCATGGGGCGCTGCTTCCCGTCGTTCCAGAACTTCTGGGTGTTCCCCTACCAGGGGCGCGCGTTCTCGCAGTACACGCCGGGCTGGCCGCTCTTCATGGCCCCGTTCATTCCGCTGCACGCGCCGTGGCTCGCGGGGCCCGTGAGCTTTGGCCTTCTCGTCGCAGGTATCGCTCGGCTCACCCGGCGCGCGGCGCGCGGCGCCTTCGGAGCGCGCGAGGGGCACGTGAAGGCGGCGGGGGTCGCCGCTGCGCTCGTCACGATGGCGTCCTCGACACTGCTCCTCAACGGCGGGTCGCGCTTCGCGCACGTCTTCGTCTGCGCCTGCTTCGCGTGGTGCGTGGAGGCGCTGGCGGTGCTCACGTCGCCTCTCCCCTCGTTCCGCGCCCAGTGGCGCTGGGGCCTCACGCTCGGTCTCTTGGCTTCGTGGATGCTCGCGACTCGCCCCGTCGACGGCGCCACGCTCGGAGTCGGGCTCGCGCTCTACTTCTTCTACGCCGCTGCGTTCATGCGGGTGCCGCTGAGGGGCTTCGCGGCCACGTTGATTGCGTTCATGCTCTGGGGTGGTCTCTCACTGGTCATCCTGCGGCTGCAGCTCGGCAAGTGGTTCACGACGGGCTACTCGCTGACCCAGAGCATCCACCCGTGGGCGAAGTTCGCACTCAGCGTGCCGAAGCTGAACGAGATCCGCTGGGGCGTCCCTCTGGGGACGGGCTCATACTGCTGGTGGCCGCTGTGTCCGGCGCTGGGGTTGACCGGGCTCGTCGCTGCGCTCCGCGGCGAGGGGCGGCGCGTGGCGTTCATGCTCGTGCTGGGGCTGATTCCGCTCCTCGGCTTCTATGCGTGCGTCAGCTACGGCCGTGGCGTCGACTTCGGCTACGGTCCTCGCTACGAGCTCCCCGCCGTCGTGCTCATGGCTGTCGGCAGCGGCGTGGCGCTCGCCCCGCTCTGGATGTCCTCGCGCCTGCGCACGCATGGCGCGCGCGCGTTCGCCGTCGGCGGCCCGATGGCGCTCGCGATCGCAGCCTTCGTGTGCGGCGCGGTCCGGATCGCGCCGCTCGTCTACCCGCTGACCCACGCCGACGTCGTGTCACGCAACGGAGTCTTCGAGGCGGCCCGCGCAGGTCACCTGAAGAACGCCATCGTCTGGATCGAGCCGCACACGACGCAGTCGGACTTGCTCGACCTCACGCAGAACTACCCGCTCGACATGTATCCGGACCAGAGCATCCTCTACGTGAGCGAGCGCGGCCCGGAGATGCGCGCCTGCGTCCGAGACGCGTTCCCGACGCGCAAGCAGTACCACACGCAGGGGACGAGCAACGTCACGCTCGTCCCAGAATAAGCCCGCGGTTCTCCGGGGCGCGCGCGAGCGGCGCGAGTTACCGCTTCCCGCGGTTACGCCACGCGGTGTTGAACTCGTTGATCGTCTCGATCGTGCGCGGGTGCCAAACCATCTTGCGCAGGATCGGCGGCGTGATCGTCGGCACGTGCGCGCCGCACTCGAGCGCCTCGTTCACGTCCATCATGTGGCGCATCGAGCCGACGATGATCTTGGACGGGAGGTTCTCGCGGTCGAGGATGTTGCGCGTGTTCGTGATGACCGGGCGAACGTCGTAGCCCATGTCGCGAACGCGACCCGAGAAGATGCTCACGTAGGTCGCGCCGGCGAGCGCCGCGAGGTACGCTTGGTTCATCGCCATCAGGCACGTCACGTTCGTCTTCACGCCCTTCTTCGTGAGCTGGTGAAGCACACGGAGGCCGATCTCGCTGAACGGAACCTTGATGCAGATGCGCTTGGGATCCCAAGCGTGGTAGGTCGCGGCCTCCTCGAGCATCTCCTTCTCGGTTTCGGTCGTGAGCTCGACGCTCACGTCGCCCCACGAGACCGAGATGACCTCGCGGATGCGCTCGCCGAGGTCGGCGTCAGGCGCTTCCTTCGCGATGATCAGCGGGTTCGTGGTCACGCCAGAAAGGACACCCCAGGCGAAGAGGTCCTTGATCTCTTTGGGGTCGCTGCTGTCGATGAAGATGGCCATTTCTCGTCTCCGGCGTTGGTATCGCGCGTCTAGATAGCACGCGCCCCCTCTCCGCAACACCAAGACGGAGGATCGCCCTTTCTTTCGTGGTCCGAATCTGCCATGGACCCCCGGTCAAGCCCCATGTCGACCGCCCTCTCCAACGAGTCCACCCACGCCGGGGCCGCTACCGTTCGCGTCCGCTCCGAGCCGGTGCCAGCCGATCCCGAGCTCGAGCTCCTGATTCCGGAGGGGGACGTCGCGAGCCCCGAGTTCTCCATCGTGATCCCGGCGCTCAACGAGCAGCTGACGATCAGCGACTTCATCGATTGGTGCAAAGAGGGGCTCGCCAAGGCCGGCGTCGTGGGGGAAATCCTCATCGTCGACAGCTCGACGGACAAGACCTCCGAGATTGCGCTTTCGAAGGGCGCACGGGTGCTGAAGTCGCCGAAGCGCGGGCTCGGCCGAGCGTACATCGACAGCCTGCCGTTCATTCGCGGGACGTACGTGCTCCTCGGCGACTGCGACTGCACCTACGACTTTCGCGAGCTGAAGCCCTTCGTCGAGAAGTTCCACGCCGGAGCCGAGTTCATCATGGGCTCGCGCTTTCGCGGATACATCGAGCCCGGTGCGATGCCGCCGCTCCATCGGTACCTGGGTACGCCCGTCACGACGTGGATCCTCAACGTCATCTTCTCCAGCCACTTCTCGGACATTCACTGCGGGATGCGCGGTATTCGCGCCGACGCGTTCGTCCGCATGGGGCTCCGCTCCCAGTCGTGGGAGTACGCGTCGGAGATGGTGCTGAAGTCCGTCCACATGAAGCTGAAGACGGACGAAGTGCCGATCCGCTTCCTCAAGGACGTCGAAGGGCGCCTCAGCCACCACAAACGTTCAGGGTGGTTCTCGCCGTGGGCCGCGGCGTGGATCAACCTGCGCGCGATGTTCGTCTACGGCGCCGACTTCTTCCTGTTTCGGCCCGGGCTCGTCCTCGCCATCCTCGGCATCGTCCTCACTCTGCCGCTCTCGTTCGGGCCGGTGACCGTAGGGCCGATCACGTTCTCGCTCTACTGGATGCTCCTCGGGCTCACGCTGGCGACGCTCGGCCTGCAGTGCATCTACATGGGCATCCTGGCCCAGACGTTCTTCGATTACTCGGGAGCGATCACGAAGCGATGGTTCGAGCGGTTCCCGTACACGCGCACCGTCTTCCTCTCCGCCGGCCTGTTCGCCGTCGGCATGGGCTTCACCGGGGCCCTCCTGGCTTACTACGTGCGGCACCAGTTCCTGCTCGCGCCCGACGCGGCCGTGAATCACCTCGGGGTGACCGGGCTGTTCCTCATGATCGCCGGGTTCATGACCTTCACGTTCACGCTGCTCCTCCACTCGACCGCCGTCGCGGTCTGGCGCCGTCCCTAGGCGCGAAGGGCCCCTTTCGCGCTCGACTCGGTGACGTGCTAGTCCAGGGCCCTGGAGCGAAAATCGATGGGCGCGCAGACGAATCCGCAGGCTGAGACCGACAACTGGGACGAGCACTGGAAGAGCTACGCGGCGACCAACGCGCTCAACCCGGCGCAGGCGTACCGCCGCAAGCTCGTGTTCGAGCTCCTCGCGCTCCGTGACGCGAAGGCGCCCGTGCGCCTCCTCGATCTCGGGAGCGGCTCCGGCGAGTTCGCGGCGGACGTGCTTCGTGAGCGCCCCGATGCGGAGATTCTCGGCCTCGACCTGAGCGACACGGGGTGCGCGCTCGCGAAGCAGAAGGTGCCGAACGGGAACTTCTTCCAGCAGGATTTCACGGCGCCGATCGCGGCCGCTGTCGCCGATCGTTTTGGCGGGTGGGCCACGCACGCCGTCTGCTCGGAGGTGCTCGAGCACCTCGACAAGCCGGGGCTGATGCTGCGGAACGTGCGCGCGCTCTTCGCGCCGGGGTGCAAGCTCGTGGTGACGGTGCCCGCCGGGCCGATGTCGGCGTTCGACAAGCACATCGGCCACAGGCAGCACTTCGATCCCGACATGCTGGGGAGAACGCTTCGCGAGGCGGGGCTCGACGTGGTCGATCTTCGCGGCGCCGGCTTCCCCTTCTTCAACCTCTATCGCCTCGCGGTCGTCGCGCGCGGTGAGGCGCTCATCAAGGACGCCGCCGAAGACGGAGGGCGCGCGCTCCCCCTCTCGGCTCGCGCGACGATTCGGATGTTCTCCCTGCTCTTCAGAATGAACACGAGCAAGACGAAGCTCGGCTGGCAGCTCGCGGCAACCGCCGCCGAGCCTCGCTAGACCCCACCGCCCGCGTCACGCGGCGGCGACGATCGCTTTGGCGACGGCCAGGAGCGTGGAACCGCTCGTCGTGGGCACGGCGCGGACTGCCCCCACGCCGGCGCGGAGCGGGCATAGCTCGCATCGATTGTTCGGGAAGATGAGCCCCGTGCGCATTCCCGCGGCGGCGCCCGCCTCGACGTCCGCCGCGCTGTCGCCGACCATCCAGGAGCTCGCGCGGTCGAGATCGAGCGTGCGCGCGATCGTGTCGAGCATTCCAGCCTTCGGCTTCCGGCATGCGCAGGGACCAACCAGCGAAGGATCGCCCCCCCGCCCGCCGTCGGGGTGATGCATGCACGCCTGCACGTCGGCGATGGCGAAGCCTTCCGCTGCGAGCTTCTCCACCAGCGCGTCGTTCGTCCGCTTCACCGCTGCGGCCGAGAACTGCCCCTTGGCCGGGCCCGGCTGGTTCGTCGCGATCGCCAGGACGAACCCGGCGTCGCGGAGCACGCGGAGGCCCTCCAGGACTGCGCCGAGGAGCACGAGCTGATCGGGGTGAAAGGCCGTCGAGATGACCCCCGACTCCTCGTCGCGCACGACGTCGATGAGCGTGCCGTCGCGATCGAGGATGACGCCGCGCCGGCTCACCGCACGCTCACTTCACCGATTCCCACTTCGTCCGGCTCTTCGCCAGAGCCGGGTGGCTCACGAGCAGGTGCCACACGACGGCGCAGAAGCCCTCGGTGTGCGGCGTCACGCGGTCGGGGGAGACGACCGGGATCACGACGCAGGCGTCGGCCGTCTGCTTCGTGAAGCCACCGTCGCGCCCCACGATGCCGAACACCTTGGCCTTGACCTCTTTGGCCAGCTCCAGGCTCTTCACGAGGTTCACGCTGACGTTCTTCTCGCGGTTGCCACCGCCGACGCTGAACACCAGCACGGCGTCTCCCGCGCGGAGGTGCGACCCCTTCAGCCACTCGCTGAAGCAGGTGTCCCACCCCTCGTCGTTCACGCGCGCGGTGAGCTCGCTGACGTTGTCCGTCGGCGCGTACGACTCGAAGCCGCAGATCTTCCGGAAGTCGTTCACCGCGTGCCCGGCGTGCCCGGCCGAGCCGCCGACGCCGAGGATGAACAACCGGCCGCCGCCGTCGCGCACGGCGCCGAGCCCTTCGGCGAGCTTCTCGATCGAATCGGTGTCGAGCTTCTGGATGATCGCGATGGACTCGTCGAGGAACGTCTTGGTGAAGGTGCTCATGAAACCTCTGGAAAAGAGAACGCGAAGAGAACGTGAGAGGCCGAGTTACGACCGGTGGAAGTTGGCCATGATGCGCGCGCCGTCGAAGTCGAAGCGGAAGCGCATGTGACGGAGGCCGCGCGCGGCGAGCGCCTCGTGGACGCGGCGACGATCGATGGGGCGGACGTAGAACATGAAGAAGCCGCCGCCGCCTGCTCCCATCAGCTTGCCGCCGATGGCGCCCGCTTTGCGCGCCGCTTCGTAGTGCTCGTCGATGACCGAGCTCGTCATGTTGGATGCGAGCTTGCGCTTGTTCGTCCAGTGCTCGTGGAGCAGCTCCCCGAACTGGTCGACCGTGCCGGCCTCGAGCAGCTTCTTGGTGTCGTACCCGAGCTGCTTGATGCGGTGCATCCGGTTGACCGCGTCGTCCTTGTTCTCGGTGATCGTCTTCTTTTGCTCGGAGAGCACCTGCGACGCCGAACGCTCGACGCCCGAGTAGAAAATCAGCAGGTTGCCTTCGAGCTCGGTCACCGCTTCGTCCGTCATCTTCACCCGCTCCGCTTCGACGGAGCCATCGGGGTGGAACGTGAACGCGGTGATGCCGCCGTACGCGGCGATGTACTGGTCCTGCTTGCCGATCGGCTCCTTGAGGACGTCGATCTCGATGTGGCAGGCCTCGTCGGCCAGCTGCTTGGTGGGGACGTACTCGCGCTTCAGCGCATGCAGCGCGTTCAGCAGCGCCACCGTGAAGCTGCTCGACGAGCCCAGCCCCGAGTTCGCGGGCACGTCGGCGAGCGAGTGGAGCTCGAGGTTCGTCCGCAGATCCGTGAAGCGGAGCGCTTCGCGGAAGATGCGATGCTCGATCTGGTCGACGTTATCGACGACCTCCATCTTCGAGTAGGCGAGCCGGATGTTGTTGTAGAAGCGCCTCGCCGCGCAGACCGACACGTATTGATCGATCGCGGCCGCGACGAGAAAGCCGCCGTGCTCTTTGGAGTAGCTCGGAAGGTCCGTTCCTCCGCCGCCGAGGGAGAAACGAACCGGGGCGCGGGAAACGATCATGTGCGCTCGGGAGTCGTGTGGGGGACGTGGCTTGTGACGTGCGAGGCGAGCCAGCGATCGAGCGTTTCCAGCCCTTCGGGCGAGCCAATTTCGAAGAACCTGTCACGCGCCTCGACGGCTCGCAAGAGCTTCGCACGCGCCAGCTCGCTTTGAATCACGTCGAGCCCGGCGGGGACTCCGGCCGGGAGCCCTTCGATGACCTCGCGCCGCAGCGCAATGGCCCCGTAATCGATGTGCGAGAACCGGAGCTCCGGGCGCTTTTTCTCGTAGCGCTCGACCCACGCGCCCGTCGCGTCGGGCTGGGTGTTCGACTCGTCCCAGGCGCCGTGGTTGGCGAAGATGCTCATCACGCCGCGGCAATCGTCGTGCGCGTCGAGGACCCGCAGCGGCTCGGCGTAGTCGAACGGGAGGTAGCTGTCGCCGTAGGTGACGAGGAACGTAGGCGCGAGCATCGGCAGCGCGGCCCGGAGAGCGCCCGCTGTGCCTAGCAGGGTTGGCCCCTCCTCCGAATAGCGCACGCGCACGCCGAACCGCGCCCCCTCGCCGACGTGGTCGCGGATCTGCTCGGCCAAAAACGCGACGCACAGCACGACGTCGTCGAAGCCGCACGAGGCCAGTTTCTCGAGCTGCCACTCGATGAAGGGGCGCCCGGCGACTTCGAGCATCGCCTTCGGCACGGTGAGGGTCCGAGGGCGCATTCGCGTCGCGAGCCCACCGGCGAGAACCACCGCTTGCATGGGCGGGGAAGCTAGCATGGCGGGTCGCTCCTGAAGGAGCTGGCTTGACACATTCCCGCCCCGCTTGTAGACACCGCGACCTCGCTCGTCTGCGTTGCAGGTCGCGGGATTTCTCGGGCCAATAGCTCAATTGGTAGAGCAGCGGACTCTTAATCCGTTGGCTGACAGTTCAAGTCTGTCTTGGCCCACAATAAATCCGCGGCGTTAGCGCTGACCAGAAACCGCGGGCGCTCGGCGTGCCAAAAGTTTGCCAAATCTCGAGCGCGGCGCATCGTCGGGAGCGACGGGATGGGGCTCGAGGTGAAGGCTTCCGCACTCTCCTCCACCGCAGGCTCAGGACCCGCGATGGTTGCTAGGTGAGCCCGTTGGTTCGCACCTCCCGCGGACCTTCGCCCCACGCGAGGTGACGGGCTGGGGGGACTTCCCGACAGGGGCGCGGGAGCAGCACGACGGGTTGCCGCTCTGGCGAGAGGGTAGCGACTTCGTCGACGTTCGAGCGCTCGGACCGGCCGACGCGGGCAACATTCGGGAAGCGCCGGCACGCGGCTGGCATAATGGTAGGGGGCCTCCATGCCGACGGCAGACCAACTGAAGACGCTCATCGAGAGCTTCGCAGCGAGCGACGACGCACGGTTCTATCGGACCGCCCTCCAACTCGCGGCCGACGAGGCTCGCCGAGGTCACGGGAAACTCGCGCAGGAGCTGCGCGAGCTGGTCGATGCAGCGCGAGCTCGCGGAGCCGCCCTCCCCGCGGGGGCGAAGCGCCCGATCCCGCTCGCCCAGCCCCGCGGAGACCTCGGCGACCTCGTGTCTGCTTCGTACCCGGATCTCAAGATGGCCGACATGGTCCTGTCAAAGAGCCTTGAGCGCGGCCTCGAGCGAGTTCTCCGCGAGAACCGCGGAACGGCGCGGCTTCACGAGCACGGTCTTCGTGCGCGCCGCAAGCTCCTCCTGGTCGGGCCTCCCGGGACCGGGAAGACGATGACCGCTCGCGCCGTCGCTGGCGAGCTCCACGTCCCGCTCTATCTGGTCCGCTTCGAGTCGATGATCACGAAGTTCATGGGCGAGACGGCCGCGAAGTTGAAGCTCGTGTTCGACGCGATGCGATCGGTGCGCGCCGTTTTCCTGTTTGACGAGTTCGACGCCATCGGTGCGCAGCGCGCTCTCCCGAACGACACTGGCGAGATCCGCCGCATCCTCAACAGCTTCTTGCAATTCATCGAGGCGGATGATTCGGAAAGCATCGTCATAGCGGCGACGAACCACGCCGAGATCCTCGATCGAGCGCTCATCCGCCGCTTCGACGACGTGCTGACTTACACTCTCCCGGAGGCTTCCGAGATCATCGCGACGCTGCAACGGACGCTTACCGACTTTCCCACCAAGGGAATCCGGTGGGAGCACCTGGCGGACGAGGCAACGGGTCTGAGCTACGCGGAGATCGTGCGCGCGAGCGAGGACGCCGCGAAGGACATGGTCCTTGGGGAGCGCGCGACCTTGCCCGAAGAGGAAGTCGTCCGAGCGCTCCGCGATCGCAAACTTGCGCACGAGGCGGTTGCCGCGAAGTAGCCTGCGCGCGCTCGGGGGAAGCGTTCCGTCATGGCCGATCGGTCGGAAAAACTCGCGCATCTCTTTCCGGAGGGCATCACGTCGGAACGAGCCTTCACGGCTCCGGGCTCGCCGCGCAGCCGCAATCGAACCCCCGCGTACCCAGTTCGCGCCGATCCGGCGGCACACGTGCGTGGCCTTGTGCGCGAGCTTCAAACCGTCGCCGGCGACATCGCTCGCCTGACTACGGATCGGCAGGCCGCTCTCATAGACGACTGCGCAGGCGTCTTCGTTGACGTGAAGTTCGTGCCGAACGCCGCCTTTCCGCTGAAGTCCCTGACGGACGAGCGGCCGCGCGATCAGCGCGCACACATCGAGCTCGTCGCGGTGACCGACCTCGAGCCAGGGCTCGCGCAGGCGACACTCTTCGTTCCCGACGGCCAGTTGAGGGTGCTCGAGCAAAAGATCCAAGCGTTCGCGCCGACCGACCCGGCGAGGCAGCCTCGAAATACGGCACTTGTCAGCAGCCTGGAGTCGATCCGGCGCTCGGTCGTGCGCTCGTTCTGGACCGATCCCACCGTCTCCTTCCCATCCGGAGTCGGAGAATTCTGGTGGGAGGTCTGGCTGCGAAGAGGTGTTGATGGTTCCCGCTTCCGCCGGCACGCGACGATCCTCAGCCTGCACGTGTCTGCGCGCGAACTCCGCTTTCCCGACCGCACGGTGCTCCTCGTCCGCGGGACCGTCGAGAATATGACGCGCTCGGCCGAGCTCCTCGACTCGATCGCGGAGCTACGAAGCGCGCCGCCGCTCGACCTCGAGTTTCTCGCGCTCGACGCGACAGGTGAGCGCGAGGTGGTGTCGGACCTCGCACGGCGGGCCGTTCGAGCGCACGACGGCGCGATGGCGGTCTGCATCCTCGACACCGGCGTCGACTTCGATCACGCACTTCTCCGAACCGCACTCGCGAGACAGGACGTGCACACGTGCTTCGGCGAGGACGTCCGTGATCGCTTCGGGGCCGGTGGCGACTGGCATGGCACGGGTTCTGCGGGTCTCGCGCTCTACGGCGAACGTCTCGCCCACGCACTCGTCAGCGACGCGCCGTGGCAGCACACGCACCACCTCGAGTCGGTGAAGTACATTCCATCCACCGGAGCGAACGATCCCGACCTCTATGGCGAGATCACCAAAGAAGCTGTCGCGCGGGCCGAGACCGCGAGCCCGAATCGGCCACGGGTGATCGTGACGACGGTCACCGCCGCCCACGTAAGTCGGGGCGAGCCCACGAGCTGGTCTTCGGCCATCGATCAATTGTCGTCGGGGTACGACGAAGAGGATCGCGTGCGCCGGCTGATCGTCCTCGCCACGGGAAACGTTGTGCCGCACACGGGCTACGCACATCCGGATCGAAACCTCATCGAGGTGGTGGAGGACCCGGGACAGGCGTGGAACGCGCTTACGGTTGGCGCGTACACCGAGCGCACGCTCATCGAGGAGCGCGACTACGCAGGCTACGCGCCGATCGCGCCGGTCGGGCACCTCAGCCCGAGCTCGCGTACGACGCTCTCCTGGATCGGCGCAAGCCGCATGGCCCCTCCGCCGTTCAAGCCGGACTTTGTCTGCGAGGGAGGGAACTGGGCCCGTGAGAGCCCGGTCTCGACGCCGGTGCTCGTGGACAGTCTTACGCCCCTCTCGACACGACGTCGGGACGGTGTGGGCTCACGACTTCTGGCGAGATTCGGAGCGACCAGCGGCGCGGCCGCTCTCGGTGCAAACCTCGCCGCGCAGCTTCACAGCCAGTACCCGCGGCTTTGGCCCGAGACGCTTCGCGCGCTGCTCGCGCACTCCTGTCGGTACACGCCGGCGATGGCGGCGTGCTTCGACGGCCTGCCGAAGCGCAAGCGAGTCGAGCGCCTCCTGCGTTGCTTTGGCTATGGCGTGCCCGATCTTGAGCGCGCCAAGTACAGCGAGCGCAATGAGCTGACGCTTGTCATCGAACGGGAGATCCAGCCGTTTCGCGTCGACGTCGAGGCTCGCAAGGGGAAGACGAACCAGATGCACTTGCATCGCCTTCCCTGGCCTGCGGATGTCCTCGAGCAGCTCGGCGCCCTCTCGGTGCGCATGCGCGTCACGCTCTCTTATTTCGTCGAGCCGAATCCGGGAAAGCGAGGTGTCAGTGGTGATGCCCAGACGATCATCGTCGATCCCGCCCGATACCCCTCCTACGGACTCCGGTTCGAGGTCACGACGGCTGGTGAGTCGCCAGAGGCCCTGATCCGACGAGTGAACGCTGCAGACCGAGGGGACGACGAGGTGGTCGACGAGAGCAGCGATCTCGACGAGTGGGACCTGGGCCAGCTCCGAAAGCGCGGGTCGCTTCATAGCGACGTGTGGCGAGGAACCGCGGCTGATCTTGCGGACAAGCAAGCGATCGCCGTCTGCCCTGTCAATGGCTGGTGGCGCTTTCGGCACCGTGATCCGGACGTGTGCGAGCGGACGGCGCGCTACGCGCTCGTGGTGTCCATCGAGACGGATGCGGAGGGCGTCGACATCTACACGCCGGTCCTCAACCAGGTTGCGATCGAGCGCTAGTCCGGGTCAGGAGGTCACGGTGCGCCGTTGGTCGCCGGGGCGGCGAAGCCCCGGTTTCCGTGTCTTCGGCAGCGTCGCTTCTTCTGAATCGAGAGGCTAAGAGAAACGCGCCCCGTGGCGCGGTCTCCCTGGACGCGAATCGCGGGCTCACCGCGGGAGGTACTCGTGCCCTTCGGTCGCCGTCTCGTAGACGCGGATGTACCTCTCCGTCGTCGCGATGTCGGCGTGGCCGAGCCAGTTGCTCACCTGCTTGAGGCTCGCACCGTTCTTGTGCATGGCGCTCGCCCACGCGCGGCGGAGATCGTGCATCGAGAGGCGCGGCAGATTCGCCTCCGTGGTCACCCGCTGGATCTCCCGCCAGACGCTCTTGTCGTCGAGCGCGATTCCCTTGCGCGAGCCGATGAACGAGATGACGGCGGCAGCCGTGCGTTCCGATATCGGGACGTCTCGGAAGCGGTAGCCCTTCGTCGTCCAGCCAGGCTTCGGCGTGACGGTGAGGAGCATCCGCTTCCGGTCGAGGTCCGAGAGATCGACGTGGCGGGCCTCGTCGATGCGCAGGCCGCTCCCTCCGGTCAACCGGAAGAGCGCGGCGTACCCGGTGGGCGACGAGCGGTCAGCGGCGTCGAGGAACGCGTCGATCTGTGCCGGCGACAGCGTGATGCTGTTCGGCTTCGAACGCGGTTCCTTCAGTTTCAGCGTGCGGAACTTCCTCGCGTCGAAGGGGTCCTCGGCGATGATCCCCTCCCGCGCTGCGAACGCGAACATGAGGCGCACGGCGATCACGCAGCGGTTGATGGTCGCAGCGCCGGCGCCCTCGGCCGCGCGAGCGCGGACGTAGGCCGACATGATCGCGAAGGTCACGTCCTCCGTCGTCTTGACCTTCCGCTTTTCAGCCCACTCGACGAACATCGTGACGCGGTCGGTGTACGAGGCGGCGGTCTTCAGCGTGTGGCGGGGGGGCTTGCAGAACTCGGCGAACTTGAGGGCGAGCGCCGTCAGCAGGGTCGGCGCAGGCGCCGGATCGCTTCCCTCAGTTCGCTCGCGTTGCGCGGCGCGGGCATCGAGTCGTCGCTGAGCTTCGACGCGGTCGGCGGTGCCGAGGCTGATCTCGTGCCCGTTGAGCCACGCCGTCCAGAACTTCGTCTTCCCTCGACGCCGCAGGAGGTGCGGGTGTCCGAGGTCGTAGCGTCGCTTCGGCATGGAGTACTCCGTGACGAGGCCACCACGCGGGTGGTCTCGAGAAGGCGCATCACGCTGGCGGCGTCGACGCGGACGATGGATCGGGTGAGGTGGTGCGCGACGAGCTCGCCGCGCCGGATCAGGCGGCGGACGGTTCGCGTGGAGACGCCGAGGAGGGCGGCCACTTGCTGCACGGTGTGGAGAAGCGTCGCTTGGCGACCGGCGGCGATGGCGGGCCCGGAGATGTCTCCATCGTTCTTATTCCCGTGGCGGCCTCGTTCTTGCGCCGGTCCCTGGGCGACCGTCCGCTGAATGACTTCGTCATCGGCAGCGTAATTCCTTCGTCCACCGCTAGTGGTTGCAGACGTCACGCTCGGCTTTACGCTCGGAGGGTGCCACCGCCGGACCCCGCCGCCGTCGCCTTCGAGAACGCGCTCTTGACCGCTGCCAGGGGCCCCCGGTTTTGGAATGCACCCGCGCTGGGGCCGTTTCGCGCTCTGACGAAGCTGATACGCGAAGTGGCCAGCGCGGATCCCCACACCGCCCAGGCCGCGTTGCGCATCATCCACGAGCTACATCGTGTCTACGAGTACGCCCGCCTCCACGACGACAACTGGCGAGACTTCGGGCGGCATCCGAAGCGCGTGCACGACCTGCGGAAGGAGTACCTGCCGAAGGAACTGGTGGACCTCTTCGACCTGGCGGAACTCATGTGGCCGATCCTGCCTCTGGTCTCGTTCCTCCGGTACAACTTGGCCGGGACGAGCTGGTCGCTCGAACAGAAGATGGCCCGGATGTACGAGTACGCCTTCATCGTGCTCTGCACGAACCCGCGTGCCGCGGGAGCCCGAGAGCTCGCGCCGATGGAGGCGGCGCTTCTCTTGTTCTGCGAGCACATCGTCAAGGGGATGGGACGGCGACGGCACCGATGGCTGAAGGACGAGGACGCGGTGTCCCAGCTCGTCGACGCGATCCTCGACGTCCTGAAGTCGCGGAAGCGGGCCGTCGCCCGCTATAGAGGCAAGGCGCGCACGATTGAGGAGGCAGCGACGCGCACACGCCGATACATGCAACGGACGATCCGCCGAACCGCGTACAAGGTGATGAGGGAGCGCTACAGCGGGAAGACGGACGTGCCGGCGAGCACCCTGAACCGCTGGAGTCGCCACCCCCTGCAGATCAGCGTGGAGAGCCCAGAGCACGCGCAGCAGATCCGCGAGGAGATGCGTGATCGGCAGACCCGACCTCTGCCCGCCGGATACGTCTCGGAAAAGACGGCCGCTCAGACTCTCGGGGTGGCGCGCTCGACGTTCTCGAACGCGCTCACACGCGCCGAGCGGACGTTCGGCTTCACGCGCGAGCGTCGCACCCTCGGGAAGACGCCGACGACGTTGATCTCGGCGGAGCAACTCGATCTGGTGCGCCAGTGCCTTCCGGCCAAGAAAGGCGCGGCCACTGCGCCCGCGCCGGCGTCCGCCCCTCCTTCCTCTGCTCTCGGACGGGTCGTCCGTCGCCGATCGACGAAGACCGACCCCGCCTGAATCCTAGCCTCCTCGGTGTGGCACCCTCCGGGCGTATGCGGGGTGCCGACCGCCACCAGTGGTTGGCGGAGGAGTCCCCGATGGCCAACCGGCTCAAGCTCGCGATCATCAGCGCGCACGCCCGGCAGTACGAGGTCGCGCAGCGTGCACAAATGACTGAAACCCGTCTCTCGCGTCTTGTCACAGGCCGCGAGCAAGCGACCGCCGACGAGCGCAAGAGGCTCGCCGACGCTCTTGGCGTTCCCGAGAACGTGCTGTTCCCGACGGCCGCCTGAAAGGACAGCGGCTCCGCCACCGGGTCGAAGGGCACCGGAGCCGCCATGGAGCAACGCTATGGAGAATGCCATCGGCAGCGCCGCGTGCAATGCGCGCGACGTCGCCACCCTCGGTTCCGCCACACCCTCCCGTCAGGAGATCGTATGAGCGGGCCCTCGAGCGTCTCGAGGATCGTCGCCCGCGTCGCGGACCTGATCGCCCTCGCCAACTCGCCGAACGAGCACGAGGCGCGAACGGCCGCGTGGATGGCGGCGCGACTCATCCGGGATCATCGCCTCACGGTCGCGCCGGACCAGGCACCCTCAGCGCAGCCGAGGCCCCCTTCGGGTCAGCCAGGAGCACCGCAGGGGACAACCCGCGCGATCCGGTCGCGATTCGCTGGCCGCTGCCGCGTTTGCGGTGAGCGTTTCTCCGAAGGGACGACTGTGTTCTGGGTCCGCGGCCAAGGGGCGAGTCACGTCGCCTGCGGGTGGCCGACATGAGCGCCCCGCACACCCGCGACGCGCTTCGCGCCCTGCTGTCCGACCCCATCGCCGTCTGCAACGCGCTGGAGATCGATCGCGACGCGCGACCACAGCAGAACGGCCTGATGATCTCGTGCCTGTGGCACGACGACAACAACCCGTCATGCTCGGTCACCAACGCCGAGGATGGTGGGCTCCGGGTGCACTGCTTCGCGTGCGGTGTGGGCGGCGACGTCTTCAGCCTCATCGGAAAGGTGCGCGGGCTCGACGTCAAGACGGAGTTCCCTGCCGTGCTCGCGGTCGCCGCGGAGATCGCGGAGACGCTCGGGGCGGAGGGGGCGAACGTCCAGAGACCCCGGACCGCCCAGACCGCTCACAAGTCGGCCCTCCCGGTCGAGGCCGTCGACACGATGGGGCGCACCATGCTCGCCGCCGCGCCGATCGCGAACTCCCGCGAGGTGACCGCGTACCTGTTCAGCCGGAAGCTCCTCCAGCAGGCTACCGACCACGGGTGGGGCGCGCTCCCCTGCGAGAGGAAGAAGGTGCAGAGCGTCGTCGACGCCGTCATCACCGTCGTCGGCGCGGAGGTCTGGGCCTGCAGCGGGATGTGCGGCAACGGCGGGGCGCTCAAGTACCCGGACAACGTGCTCATCATCCCGTGGCGAGACGGCGAGGGCCGCATCACTACCCTGCAGCGCCGCGTGCTCACGACGATCAGCACGCACCGGTACGTCTTCCCCAACGGGAACCCCCCGACGGAGCCGTACGGCGTGGAGAGGTTGGTCACGAGCGAGCCCACCACGGACATCGCGTTCGTCGAGGGCGCGATCGACGTGCTGGCCTACTCGACGCTGTGCGAGCGCAGCGGCAAGAACCGCATCGTCCTGGGGCTTCCCGGCGCGTCCTCGTGGCGGCCGACCTGGGAGTCCTACGTCGCGGGCCGCGTCGTGCACCTGGCCTTCGATGCGGATGAAGCCGGGGACCGAGCAGCTCTGGTTCTCAGCGGCCGGATGTACGCGGCCGGCGCCACGCGCGTCGACCGTCAGAGGCCTCGCGGAGCCAATGATTGGGCCGAACTGCTGGAGAAGAGGGCGGCATGAGCACCGCGATCGTCAAGCTGACACCGCCGGAGCCCGGCTTCGAGGAGACTTCGGAGATGCCCCCGCCCCCTCCATCGGGGGGGCCGGCCGGGCGGGGCAGGAGGGCGGGAGGGCGCGGAGGCACACCCCAGGCCGCTCCCGCAGCTCCCTCTTTCCCGCGGCCGGTCATCGAGGTCGGAGTCGACGAGTACCGCGTCGTGGACGATGCGGTCGTCGCTCTCGCCGGGCACAAGGACGTCTACGTCCGCGGCGGGATGCTCGTGCGGATCGTCTCCGAGCAGCCGCTGCCGTCCAGCGTGCGAGGGGGCGGTGCGCCTCGTATCGCGCCGATCTCCTACTACGCGCTCCGCGACCTGCTGACAGCCAGCGCGGACTGGGTCAGGTACTCGACGGACAAGGACGGCAACGAGATCGAACACCTCGTCCATCCGCCCGAGTGGGCCGTCGGCGAGGTCGATGCCCGAGGGGAATGGCCCGGGTTGCGACAGCTCGAGGGCGTT